>WBZY01000429.1_pt1 | contig 32249 bp, 36 predicted proteins | sample 5204191 | NCBI WGS metagenome assembly WBZY01 (sample SAMN12344363, study PRJNA552823) | activated sludge metagenome | biome: Activated sludge suspended growth; feature: Anammox Sidestream; material: Wastewater; isolation source: activated sludge from anammox sidestream of wastewater treatment...
GAGCCACAGGGAGGTGCTGAAATCATCGGGGCAAACCATCGAGCATCGATAACAATCAACCTGCTTCGAACCATGGGGTTGCGATGGTTGGCCTTGATCTAAAACCGGGTCGTGAGACCACCACAAGAGGAGGGAACGACGTGCAAGTCACCAGGCGGCAGTTCTTCAAGATCTGCTCCGCCGGGCTAGGGGGATCCAGCATCGCCATGCTGGGTTATTCCCCCACGGCAGCCCTGGCGGAGGTCAGAGAATTCAAGCTCGCCCGCGCCACCGAGACGCGGAACATGTGTCCGTACTGCTCGGTGAGCTGCGGCGTTTTGGCCTACTCGATCGGCGACAAGTCGAAGAACGCCAAGGCCAAGATCATCCACATCGAGGGCGACCCGGACAACCCCGTCAACCGTGGCACGCTGTGCCCGAAGGGCGCCGGACTTCTCGACATGATCAACAGTCCCAACCGGCTGAAGTTCCCCGAGGTGCGCGAGGCCGGCAGCAACGAGTGGAAACGCATCTCCTGGGACGAGGCCATCACACGCATCACGAAGCACATGAAGGCTGACCGCGACGCGAACTTCGTCGAGAAGAACGCCGAGGGAACCACGGTGAACCGCTGGAACACCTTCGGCTTCCTGGCCTCGTCCGCCTCCTCCAATGAACCGGGTTATCTCACCGTCAAGACGCTCCGTGCCCTGGGCGTCGTAGCGCTGGACACGCAAGCACGCATCTGACACGCCCCCACGGTATCCAGTCTGGGTCCGACATTTGGGCGTGGCGCGATGACCAACCACTGGGTCGACATCAAGAATGCCGACCTGGTCGTGATCATGGGCGGCAATGCCGCGGAGGCTCACCCCTGCGGCTTCAAGTGGGTGGTGGAAGCCAAGAAGGGCCGCAAGGCCAGGCTGATCGTGGTCGATCCGCGCTTCACGCGCTCGGCCTCGGTTTCCGACTTCTATGCGCCGATTCGTCCCGGCAGCGACATCGCCTTCCTCGGCGGCGTCATCAACTACCTGCTGACGAACGACAAGATCCACCACGATTACGTCAAGAACTACACCAATGCAACCTTCCTCATCGACGAGGGCTTCAAGTTCGATGACGGCTTCTTCTCCGGCTACAACGCCGAGAAGCGCAGCTACGACAAGGCAACGTGGCAGTACCAGAAGGACAAGGACGGCTATGCCATGGTCGACGAGACCCTGCAGAGCCCGCACTGCGTCTTCCAGCTGATGAAGAAGCATTATTCACGCTACTCGCCGGAGCTGGTCAGCAAGGTCACCGGCACGCCGAAGGAGGATTTCCTCAAGATCTGCGGCATGATCGCGGAGACATCGGTACCCGGCAAGACCATGACCATCCTCTATGCGCTGGGGTGGACGGAGCACACGGTCGGATCGCAGAACATCCGCACCATGGCCATGATCCAGTTGCTGCTCGGCAACATGGGCAGGGCGGGCGGCGGCGTCAACGCGCTGCGCGGCCATTCCAACGTGCAGGGCATCACCGACATGTGCCTGTATTCCGAGGTGCTGCCGGGCTATCTGTCGGCGCCGACGGATGCCGACAAGACCTTCGACGAATACCTCGCCAAGCGCACGCCGAAGGCACTGCGGCCGAACCAGATGAACTTCCCGCAGAACTTCCCGAAGTGGATCACCAGCCTGTGCAAGGCCTGGTACGGCAGCGCCGCCACCAAGGAGAACGGCTTCTGCTACGACTGGCTGCCGAAGAAGGATGCCGCCTACGACGCCATGGCGATCTTCGAGCGCATGCACCAGGGCAAGATGCAGGGCTTCGTCTGCCAGGGCTTCAATCCGCTGGCGTCGATGGCCAACAAGCGCAAGATCGGCGACGCGCTGGCCAAGCTGAAATACCTGGTCATCATCGATCCGCTGTCCACCGAGACCTCGGAATTCTGGAAGAACTATGGCGAGTTCAACCAGACCGATCCGGCGCAGATCCAGACCGAGGTGTTCCGCCTGCCGTGCACCCTGGTCGCCGAAGACTCCGGCAGCTATACCAATTCCGGCCGCGTGGCGCAGTGGCACTGGAAGGCGGCCGACGGTCCGGGCGATTCGAAGGGCGATGCCGAGATCATGGCGGCGCTGTTCCTCAGGCTGAAGGAGATGTATGCCAAGGACGGCGGCAAGTTCCCCGACGCCATCCTCAATCTGGCCTGGCCCCACCGCATTCCCGCCAAGCCCGCGCCCGAGGAGCTCCTCATGGAGATCTCCGGCAAGGCGCTGGCCGACGTCTATGATCCGAAGGACAAGACCAAGGTGATCGCCAAGGCCGGCGAGCAACTGGCCGGGTTCGCGCAGTTGCGCGATGACGGCAGCACGTCCTGCGGCAACTGGATCTACGGCGGCTGTTGGTCGCAGGCGGGCAACCTCACCGCGCGGCGCGACGCCGCCGATCCGTCCGGTCTCGGCCAAACGCTTAACTGGGGCTTCGCCTGGCCCGCCAACCGGCGCATCCTCTACAACCGTGCCGGTGCAGACCCCTCCGGCAAGCCGTGGGATGCGAAGCGGGCGGGAATCAGGTGGACCGGGACCGCCTGGGCCGGCAACGACGTGCCCGACATGCGACCGGATGCGGCGCCCGAGGAGAAGGTGATGCCCTTCATCATGACGCCGGAAGGCGTGGCGCGGCTGTTCGCGCCGCTGATGGCCGAGGGACCGTTTCCGGAGCACTACGAGCCCTACGAAACGCCGCTGGACAACAACCCGTTCCATCCGAAGAACCCGAAGGCCACCAGCAATCCGACCGCGCGGGTCTTCAAGGGCGACATGGACTCGTTCGGCACGGCCAAGGACTTCCCCTACGTGGCGACCACCTACCGCCTGGTCGAGCACTTCCACTTCTGGACCAAGCACGCGCACATCAACGCCGTGCTGCAGCCCGAGCATTTCGTCGAGATCGGCGAGGAGCTGGCGAAGGAGAAGGGCATCCAGGCCGGCGACAAGGTGAAGGTGCGCAGCAACCGCGGCTACATCAAGGCCGTCGCGGTGGTGACGAAACGCATCCGCACCCTGGATGTGGACGGCAAGAAGGTGCATACCGTCGGTCTGCCGCTGAACTCCGGCTTCACCGGGGTGACCAAGCCGGGCTTCATCACCAACACCCTGACACCGTTCGTCGGCGACCCCAACTGCCAGACGCCGGAGTACAAGGCGTTCCTGGTCAACATCGAGAAGGTCTGAGGGAGGAACCATGGCACTGCAATCGCTAGACATCAAGCAGCGCTCGGCGACCACCACTCCGGCACCTTCGGTGCGCAAGACCGTGGAGGTGGCCAAGCTGATCGACGTCTCCACCTGCATCGGCTGCAAGGCCTGCCAGGCGGCCTGCATGGAATGGAACGACATCCGCGACGAGGTCGGACGCAACTATGGGGTGTACGACAACCCCATGGATCTCACCGACAAGTCATGGACCGTGATGCGTTATGCGGAGGTGGAGGAGAAGGGCCGGCTGGAGTGGCTGATCCGCAAGGATGGCTGCATGCACTGCTCGGAGCCGGGCTGCCTGAAGGCCTGCCCGGCGCCGGGCGCCATCGTCCAGTACGCCAACGGCATCGTCGATTTCCACCAGGAGCACTGCATCGGCTGCGGCTACTGCATCACCGGCTGCCCCTTCAACATCCCGCGCATCTCCAAGGACGACGGCAAGGCCTACAAGTGCACGCTGTGCTCCGACCGGGTCGCGGTGGGCCAGGCGCCGGCCTGCGCCAAGGTCTGTCCGACGGGCGCCATCCAGTTCGGCTCCAAGGAGGACATGAAGGACTATGCCGCCAAGCGCATCGGCGACCTCAAGGAGCGCGGCTTCGACAAGGCCGGCCTCTACGATCCCGCCGGCGTGGGCGGCACCCACGTCCTGTACGTCCTGCACCACGCCGACCGGCCGGCGCTCTACAACGGCCTGCCGGCGGACCCGGGCATCAGCCCGCTGGTGTCGCTGTGGAAGGGCTTCGCCAAGCCGCTCGCCTCGCTGGCTTTGGGGGCGGTGGCGCTGGGCAGCCTGTTCCACTACGTCATGAAGGGTCCCAACGAGGTGTCGAAAGAGACCGAGAAGGAAGTCGAGAAGGAGGGAAGCCAATGATCCGCGATCCGAAAGACCTGCAGCGCTATACCCCGCAGGAGCGGGCCAACCACTGGGTGGTGGGGATCAGCTTCATCCTCCTCGCCCTCTCCGGCCTGGCCTTCTTCCACCCGGCGTTCTATCCACTCTCGCAACTCTTCGGCGGCGGCACCTGGGCGCGCATCCTGCATCCCTACATCGGCGTCTTCATGGCGTTCTTCTTCGTGCTGATGTTCCTGCGCTTCAGGAAGCTCAACGCCATGACGCCGACCGACAAGGAATGGCTCTCGCGCATCGGCGAGATGGTGGACGGCGACGACCACAACATGCCCGAGCAGGGCAAGTACAACGGCGGCCAGAAGGCGATGTTCTGGGCGTCGGTGGTCTGCATGCTGCTGCTGCTCGTTTCCGGCGCCCTGATCTGGCGGGCGCAGTTCTCGCCGCCGATCGGCCTGGTGCGCTTCGCCGCCGTGGTGCACGCCGTGGCCGCCGTGGCGATGATCGCCCTGATCGTCATCCACGCCTATGCCGCCATCTGGGTGAAGGGCACCATCCGCGCCATGTGGTACGGCACGGTCACCCGGGCCTGGGCCAGGCAGCATCATCGCGCCTGGTACCGCGAGATGACCGGCAAGTGATGGGTAAGCTTCAAAGGCCTGCGGGCGGGAACGCCCGCAGGTTTTTTTAACACCGTTCGCCCTGAGTAGCCCGCGCAGCGGGCGCATCGAAGGGCTGATTGAAATGTCGACACTCCTCGAACCCGGACAGATTCCCCAGGCCAGCGGCGAGCCGCCGCTCGTCCTGCCGCCCGACGCCAAAGACGTCTTCGCCCACCGTGCACGCCGCTTCGCGCAATTGGCGGAAGACCATCCCCTCGGCGACTACCTGCGCTTCATGGGGCGCCTGGCGCAGGCGCAGCAGCGGGCGCTCGATGCCATGGCCGCGGTGCCGGTGCCGGACGACGCCGCGAAAAGTCAGTCGCGGCAGCACGGCATGCCGCTGGTGCCGGCGCAATCCTGGCCGCGCGATGCGGCCTGGCGCGCGGCGCTCACAGCCATCCTCGCCGATGCCGCGCCGGCGGCGAGCGAGGCGGCCGCCACCACGATCGAGGCGCTGCACGCCCTCGACGGCGCGGTCCTCGACGGCCTCGCCGGACGCGTCCTGCGCACCGAGCTCTACGGCGGGCACGCCGACAAGCTGCCCTTCGTCGCCGCCGCCCTGCAGGTGTACTGGACAAAGCTGGCCGTTCAACTCGGCGCCGAGATCGTGCCACTCGACGTCAAGAGCGTCTGCCCCTGTTGCGGCGCGTTGCCCGCGGTGAGCGTCATCGGCGCCTGCGCCGAGGTGCCCGGCCTGCGCTACCTGCACTGCTCGCTGTGCAACACCGAGTGGAACCTGACGCGGGTCAAGTGCACCTCTTGCGATGCCCCCGAGAGCAGCGTCGCCTACCAGCACGTCGAGGGCGACAAGGGCCTCGTCCAGGCCGAGACCTGCGACGTCTGCAAGGCCTACCTCAAGCTCGTGCGCCGCGACAAGGACGCCGCCGCCGATCCGGTGGCCGACGACCTCGCCACGCTGGCCCTCGACATCCTGGTCGACGAGGCGGGCTATTCGCGCAGCGGCCCCAACCTGTTGCTGGTGCCGGGAAGGGATTAGCGGATTGCCAGTTTGAGCTTGAGGCGCCGGGCATACTTCGCCAGCACCTCATCCAGCGTTGCCATGCCCTTGGCCTTGACATCGAGTGCGGCGGCCAGGTGCAGGGCATCTCCGGCGCGCAGGTCGGAGCCGGCATCCAGTGCCAGCACGGTGGCGCGGTGGAAGGTGGCGGGTTCGACGGGTACCAGTTGCAGGTCGTTCGCGCACAAGCGTTCGAAACGCTGCCAGGCGGTTTGCGCTTCCTCCTCGACGATCTGGCCCGTGCGCCGCTTGATGGAAAGCGCGCTGGCGAATTCGGTCACGCACCACATCGCGGAAACCAGATCGTCTTGGCAGGCGGCGTACCATCGCGCGACGTCGCTGCTGCGCGGCTCCTTCAAAAGCAATGCGACCAGCACGCTCGTATCGACATACACCATCAGTACCGCCCGCCACGGCGCAATTCGTCGATGACCGATCGGCCCATTTTCATGGCGTCCCGCGCGGTTTCCAACTCACTGGCGAACGCCTTGCGGTTCCAGGTCGTCGGCCGGATGGTCAGGCCGCCGTCCGGGGTCAGACTGGCCTCGACGCGATCGCCGGCCTTGATGCCGGTTCGCCGGGCGTATTCCGCAGGCAGGCGCAGCGCCAGGCTGTTGCCCCATTTCGCTACTTGCAAGTCCATTTGAACTCTCGATTGGATATACATGAATGTCGATACATTATGGTGGCTGCGCGGGATTCTGCAAGCCTGACTTGTCGGTGACTATGCGTCCGTCGAAAGCCTGCCTATAATGCGCCATCTTCCTTTCTGCCCGGTGCGGGTGAAAGCATGAACGAACTCTCGAAACTCCCATCCGTCGACCGCCTGCTCTCCGAGGCGGCCCTGCAATCCCTCGTTGCCGAGCACGGCCGCACGGTCGTCACCGACGCCGTGCGCGCCGAACTGACTTTCGCGCGGGAATCTGTGAAGGGCGGGGCCGCGCTGCCGGCGAACGACGCGATCGTCGCTGCCGTCACCGGCCGCGTCGCCGCGCACATGCGGCCGCGCCTGCAGCCGGTGTTCAACCTCACCGGCACCGTGCTGCACACCAACCTCGGCCGCGCCGTGCTGTCCGAGTCCGTCGTCGACGCCATCGCCCGCGCGGCGCGCGCGCCCTGCGCCCTCGAGTACGACCTCGAAACCGGCGGCCGCGGTGACCGCGACGACCTCGTCGAGGGCCTGCTGCGCGAGCTCACCGGTGCCGAAGCCGCCACGGTGGTGAACAACAACGCGGCGGCGGTGTTCCTGCTGCTCAACACTCTGGCGCAGCGGAAGGAAGTCGTCGTCTCGCGCGGCGAGCTGGTCGAGATCGGCGGCGCCTTCCGCGTGCCCGACATCATGCGCCGCGCCGGCGCGAAGCTGGTCGAGGTCGGCACCACCAACCGCACCCACCTGCGCGACTTCGACGAGGCCGTCGATGCCAAGACGGCGATGGTGATGAAGGTGCACACCAGCAACTACGCCGTGCAGGGCTTCACCGCCGCCGTGCCGGAGGCCGAGCTGGCGCAGCTCGCCCATGCGCGCGGCGTGCCCTTCGTCGTCGACCTCGGCAGCGGCACGCTGGTGAATCTGGAGCAGTGGGGGTTGCCGCACGAGCCGACACCGCGCGAGTCGATCGCCGCCGGTGCCGACCTCGTCACCTTCTCCGGCGACAAGCTGCTCGGCGGGCCGCAGGCCGGCCTGCTGGTCGGCCACCGCGAGCTGATCGCCAAGATCAAGAAAAACCCGCTCAAGCGCGCGCTGCGCGCCGGCAAGCTCACGCTCGCCGCGCTGGAGGCGACGCTCGCCCTTTACCGCGATCCGGATCGCCTGCCGCAGCGGCTGGAAGCGCTGCGCCTGCTGACGCGCCCCGAAACCGAGATCCGCGCCCAGGCCGGGCGCCTGCTGCCGCACTGGCAGGCGGCGCTGGCGAACTGGCCGCTGGAGGCCGCCATCGAGCCGACGCTGTCGCAGATCGGCTCAGGCTCGCTGCCGGTCGACCGCCTGCCCAGCGTCGCCCTCGTGGCGCGCCCGCGCGGTCGCAAGGCCGGCGTCCTGCACAAGCTGGAAGCGGCGCTGCGCCGTCTGCCGACGCCCGTCGTCGGCCACATCGCCGACGGCAGCCTGCGGCTCGACCTGCGCTGCCTGCGGCCGGAGGACGAAGCCGCCTTCGCCGCGCAACTCGCCACGCTGACATGATCGTCGGCACCGCCGGACACATCGACCACGGCAAGACCACGCTGGTGAAGGCATTGACCGGTGTGGACTGCGACCGTTTCAAGGAGGAGAGGGCGCGCGGCATCACGCTCGACCTCGGCTACGCCTATGCCGAGGACGGGCGGCTGGGCTTCGTCGACGTGCCGGGCCACGAGCGGCTGGTGCGCAACATGCTGGCCGGCGCCACCGGCATCGACTTCGTGCTGCTGGTGGTGGCCGCCGACGACGGCCCGATGCCGCAGACGCGCGAGCACCTCGCCATCGCCGATCTGCTCGACCTCGGGCGGGGCGCCGTCGCGCTGACCAAGGTCGACGCCGTCGCGCCCGAGCGGCGCGCGGCGGCGCGGGCGGAGATCGCCGCGCTTCTGGCCGGCACCGCGCTGGCCGGTGCGCCGGTCTTCGAAGTCGCCGCCACGACAGGCGAGGGCGTCAACGCCTTGCGTTCGCATCTCGTCGCCGCGGCCGAGGCGCAATCGGCGCACACGACTGCGGGCGGCTTCCGCCTCCCCATCGACCGTTGCTTCACCCTGCAGGGGGTCGGACTGGTGGTCACCGGCACCGCCTTCTCCGGCAAGGTCGACGTCGGCGAGGCGGTGACGATCACGCCGCCGGGTCTCGAGGCCCGCGTGCGCGGCATCCATGCGCAGGACCGCAGCGCGCCGTCGGGCGGGGCGGGCGAGCGCCTGGCGCTGAACCTTGCCGGAGACTTCGGCAAGGAGGACATCGCGCGCGGCATGTGGGTCACGGCGCCGTCCCTGCATGCGCCGGTCACCCGCTTCCACGCCCGCCTGCGCGTGCCGGCTTCGACGGATGCGCCGATCCGGCACTGGATGCCGGTGCATGTGCACCTCGGCGCTGCGGATATCCTCGGCCGCGTCGCGCTGCTCGAAGGCGAGCGGTTGGCGCCGGGCGAGGCCATGCTGGCGGAGCTCATTCTCGACAAGCCGGCGGGCGCGCTGTGGGGCGACCGCTTCATCCTGCGCGACCAGTCCGCCACGCGCACCCTCGGCGGCGGCCGCGTGCTCGACATCTTCCCGCCCACGCGCCACAAGCGTGCGCCGGAGCGGCTCGACTATTTGCGCCTGCTGGAACAAGGCGATCCGGCACCGGCGCTGGCGCACGCCCTGGCGCGCCAGCCGGCCGGAACGAACCTCGACCGCTACGCGCTCAACCGCAACCTCGCCGCCGCCGAGGCGGAAGCGCTCTGGCGCGACATGGGCCTGGTCGTCGTCGAGGAAGCCGACGGCCGCAGCGGCTTCTCTCAAGAGAACTGGCAGGCCCTGTGCGCGCGCCTGCTCGAAGCGGCGCGCGCCGAGCACGAGCGCGCCCCCGACATGATCGGCGTCGAGCGCGACCGCCTGCGCCGCCTGACGCTGCCGACGCTCCCGCGCGCCGTCTTCGACAGACTGACTTTCGAATTGCTCGAAGCCGGCGCACTGGCGCAGAGCGGCAGCTGGCTGCACCTGCCCGAACACCGCGCCGCGCTCGCCGCCACGGATGCCGACCTGTGGCGCACGCTGAAACCGCTGCTGGAAGCCGAGCCCTGCAATCCGCCGCGCGTGCGCGACATTACCAGGGCGACGGGCATCGCCGAGGAGACCGTGCGCGGCCTGCTCAAGCGCGTCGCCCGTGTCGGCCAGGCCTATCCCGTGGCGCATGATCACTACTTCACGGCGGAGTCGGTGGCCGATCTGGCCGGCCGCGTCGCCCGTCTGTGCGCGCGCGACGGCACCGCGCGCGCCGCCGCGCTGCGCGACGAGATCGGCGGCGGCCGCAAGGTGGCCATCCACATCCTCGAATTCTTCGACCGCATCGGCTACACTCGACGCGTGCGCGACGAGCATGCCCTGCGCGCGGGCGCCGACAGGGATTGGATCGTATGAACAACGGAAGAGATCGCACCCCGGTGGGGCGCTCGGTCTTCAAAACCGGGAGGGGCGGCCAAGCGGTCCCTGGTGGGTTCGACTCCCACTCTCTTCCGCCATCCTGCCATGGCCACTGAACCCTTCCGCGGCCGCGTGCCCGCCGACCGCCTCTACGACACCCGCCACGACATGTGGGTGCGGCGCGAGGGCGACGAGGTCGTCATCGGCGCCACCGGCTTCGGCCTGCATCTCGCCGGCGAGGTGATCGCCTTCACGGCCAAGCCGAAGGGCGCCGAGGTGGCGGCGGGGCGCGGGCTGGGCACCGTCGAATCCGCCAAGACCGTGCTCGCCGTGCATTCCCCCGTGGCCTTCCGCCTCGACACGCCGAACGAGGCCGCCGAGGAGCGGCCCCAGCTCATCAACCGCGATCCCTACGGCGCCGGCTGGCTGGCGCGCGGCGTGCCGCTCGACTGGGACACCGACGCCGCGCTTCTCGTCGACGCTGCCGCCTACGTCGCACACATCCGCGCCATCGAGCCGGCGGCGGTGATCGAAGCGTGATCGCGAAACTCGCCATCCTCGTCTGGTCGCTCGTGCCGGAGCGGCCCGAGCTTGCCGCCGCGCCCTTCGTGTACGCCGCCACCGCCTGCGCCATGGACTGCGAGGTGGAGATCCATTTCGCCGGCACCGCGGTGAAGCTGCTCGCCCCCGGCGTGGCCGAAGCCATGCACCCCTCCGCCGGACGCGAGCGCTCGATCCACGACTTCATGCGCGATGCAGCGGAGCAGGGCGCCGCCTTCTACGGCTGCCAGATGGCGCTGCGCGCCCACGGCCTGGCCGACCGCAGCCTCATCCCGGAGTATTCGGGCGCCGCGGGCGCCGCCGCCTTCGTCGCGCGCACCCTCGATCCCGAGTGGCGCACCATGATCTTCTAGCCCGCGGCAAGGAAAGCACGAAATGGAATCGGGTCTGATCGTTGCCGCCACTGCCGCCATCCTGCTGTCCGCCTGCGCCGGCATCCATGGCGGCGGTCCCTCGGCCGAAGCCAAGCTGGCGCCCACCCGGGGCCACGCCACCACCGGCACCGTCGTCTTCGTGCAGAAGGGTCGGAACGCCGAAGTGGCGGCCCATGTCTCCGGCCTCACCCCTGGCGCGCACGCCTTCCACATCCACGAGAAGGGCGACTGCAGCGCGCCCGACGGCATGAGTGCCGGGGGCCACTTCAACCCCGGCGGCCAGCCGCATGGCCACCCGCAGCAGGGCCCGCACCATGCGGGAGACATGCCCCAACTGGAAACCGATGCCTACGGCAATGCGCGGCTCGTCGCCGTGCTGCCGGGACTGACTTTGGAGGGCGCCAGCGGCATCGTCGGCAAGGGCGTCATCGTGCACGCCGCACCGGACGACTTCCAGACCCAGCCTGCCGGCAACTCCGGCGCGCGCATGGCCTGCGGCGTGATCGTCAAGCGATGAACGACGAGAGGGCTTGTGTTAGGGCATCGATCGTTCGCAACCTGCTCCCGCTGGTGCTGTCGCTCCTGGCGGGGTGCGCGACGATTCGCGGCGATTACGTCGCGACGCCCTCGCAGGCCTTCGACCGGCCGGCCGAGACGGCGCTCGGACGTGCCCATGCCGCGGCCGCGGCCGGCCGGCCGGCGGAACACTCCGCCTTCCGCCTCATCAACAACGGCGTCAGCGCACTGATGACGCGCGCCGCGCTGGCCGACCTCGCCGAGCGCAGCCTCGACATCCAGTACTACATCTACGACCCCGACGAGACCGGCGCCTTCCTGCTCGAGCGCATCCTCGCCGCCGCCGAGCGCGGCGTGCGCGTGCGCATGATCCTCGACGATTACCTGCTGGCGCTCGACGACGCCATCCTGGCGAAGATCGACGCCCATCCCAACGTCGAGCTGCGCATCTTCAATCCCTACCGCGACCGCGCGCGCTGGTCGCGGCCGCTGCAGATGCTCTTCAACCTCGACCGCCTCGGCCGGCGCATGCACAACAAGGTCTTCGCCGCCGACGGCCAGATCGGCATCCTCGGCGGACGCAACATCAGCAACCACTACATGGAGGGCGAGGCGGAGGCCAACTTCCGCGATGTCGACCTGCTGGCGAGCGGCCCGGTGATCCGCCAGGCGCTGGCCAGCTTCGACGCCTTCTGGAACAGCGAGATCGTCGTGCCGGTGGCCGCCTTCGAGGCGCGCCCGGCCGACAACGACGACGGCCTGCGCTTCGCGAAGCTGCGCGAGGAGGCCGCCGCCGGGCGCGGGCCCTATGCCGAATATGGCCAGCGCAAGGCCGACCTTATGCGCCGCCTGCTGGCGGGGGAGGGCATGATTTGGGCCAAGGGGCGCGCCATCGCCGAGCCGCCGGTGCGACAGAAAGAGGGCGAGGCGAAGTCCTCCGCCGAGATCGCCCGCGCGCTGGCCATCGCCCGGCAGAACGCGAAGCGGGAAGTCACCTACGCCGTCGCCTACTTCGTGCCCGGCGAGCGCGGCGTGCAGCTGCTCTCCGAACTGGCGGCGCGCGGCGTGCGGGTGAGGGTGCTGACCAATTCGCTCGCCTCCACCGACGTCGTCGCCGTGCACGCCGGCTATTCGAAGTACCGCGAGGGCCTGCTCGCCGGCGGCGTCGAGCTCTACGAATACCGCATCGACGCGAAGCGTCCCGAGCCGGGCGGCCACCGCCTGCGCCTGGGCAGCTCCGGCTCGGCGCTGCACGCCAAGATCGTCGTGCACGACCGCCGTCTGGTGTGGGTCGGCAGCGCCAACTTCGACCCGCGCTCGCGCCGCCTCAACACCGAGGCCGGCCTGCTCATCGAGAGCGAGGAACTGGCCGAGCGCCTGCTCTCCAGCATCGAATGGGACTTCTCGCCGCGCCACAGCTGGAAGCTCGAACTGGAGAGGGACGCGAACGGCGCCCGCCGCATCCTCTGGAACGGCGAGCGCGAGGGCAGGATGGTCAACCTGGAACAGGAACCCGACGCCGGTCTCCTGCGCCACCTCGGCGTGCTGTTCTATTCCATCCTGCCCGGGGTGGAAGACCTGCTCTGACGCAGCACTACCGAGGTCTCGTTCTGCCGCTCGGAAATCGTCCAGTATTTCCGCAGCAGCGCCGTCTTCTCCGCCTCGCCGACGAGTTCGAAGCCGTGGCGGCGGTAAAAATCGATGGCCCAGGCGGCGGCGCGCCAGGTGCCGACCAGCACCGGGCGGGCGGTCAGCGTGAGCAGATGCGACAGCAGCCTGCCGCCGATGCCGCCGCGGCGCGCGCGCGTGGCGACGTAGGCGTGGCGGATCAGCGTCACGTCCTGCACGTCCTGGATGCCCATCACGCCGAGCAGCGCGCCGCCCTCGAACCAGCCGAAGAAGCGCACGCCGGCGGCGATCTCGCCGCGCAATTCCGCCTCGGACATGTACGGTTCGTGCAGGCAGTCGTCCGGCACGTGGCCGCGATAGGCGCGCGCCGCGTCGTCGATGACGGCGCACAGGGCGGGGATGTCGGCTTCGCCGCAGGGCGCGATCGTCATGGCGGCTCAGCGCGGAGAAAAGTCAGTCCGTGCAGGACGGCGAAGGGCAGGGCGGCGCCTGCCTACGGCTCGGCGCACAGCTCGTCGGTCGGCCGCACGCGGGCGAACAGGCCGTTGAGGCCGGCGAGGTAGGCCAGCTGCACGGCGGCGGCCTCGATGCGCTGCGCGCCGAATTGCAGGTCGCGCGTGGCGCAGGCATCCGCCGCGAGCGAACACTGGAAGCCGAGGTCGGCCGCCGCGCGCACTGTCGAATCCACGCACATGTGCGTCATCATGCCGGCGAACACCAGCTTCGTCGCGCCGGCCGCGCGCAGCGCCTCGAGCAGCCCCGTCTCGCGGAAGCTGTTCGGGAAGTGCTTCACCACCACCGTTTCGCTCCCGTTCGGTCGCACCGCCTGATGGATCTCGGCGCCCGGCGTGCCGGGCAGGAAGAAGGTCGCCCCGGGGCGCGTGGCGATGTGCTGCACATGGAAGACCGGCAGGCCGCGCTGCCGGAATGCCTGCAGCAGCCGCGCCGCCTGCGCCACCGCCGCCTCCGCGCTCACCAGTTCCATCGTGCCGCCGGGGAAGTAGTCGTTTTGCAGGTCGATGAGGATGAGGGCGGTGGTCATGGGTTGTATTTGTCTGCTGAGGTGAATTTTTGATTGGGGATGATCATGAACGTATCTGGCAGGCTGCTTATTGCGGCAATATACACCCCGCCCGTACCGCCGGAATGGCTGGCGAACGTGAAGTGCTCTGCCGGAAAAAGTCAGCCGCCGGGAGACGGCGCACAGGAGGCGGTTTCGGGAGCGGAGGGGGGGTGCGATGGTTCGCTGCGGGCGACCTCCAGCCGAACCAGCGGCAGGGGACGATAGCCTTCGGCGCGGCCGGTGATTTCCTGCCAGAGTTCGCCGAAGGGAATCTTGCGCTCGCGGTCGCGGGCGACCCATTCGGTGGGGACGGGCTGGGCGGGCTTGAAGCGCACGCCCCAGATCGGCTCGAAATCGTCGTTGGCGAGCGAGTAGCGGGCGTCGGCGATCACGCTCGAGTCGCGCGGGGCGCGCGTCACCCAGCCGGCGGAGAAGTAGCGGAAGCGCTGGAAGTCGCGGCGGACGCGCGGGTCGGCGCGCTCGGCGTCGGTGAGGTGGTGCTCGTCCATGTGCGCCATGCGCGCGCCGGCCTTCCATTGCGCGTCGCCGGCGAGCGGCAGGCGCACGCGGTCGGCGTGGAGCGTGTCGCCGCTGCGGTAGAGCGTGCGCCAGACGAGCGGGTTGCCGACGGTGGGGAAGATCTCCTGCCGGTCGATCGGGTGGCCGCGCGAGCGGGCGATGCGCTCGAGCGCCGCTTCCGCCTTGTCGCGCTGCCAGCTCGCCGCGCCGACGTAGGCGAGGCACAGCGCCAGCGCGGCGACGGCCGGGGCGCGCGATTGCCTGCGCGCGGCGAAGAACAGGCCGAGCAGCAGGAACAGGGTGAACAGCGGCCCGATGGTGGTCATCAGGTTCCACGAGGCGCGCTCGGGGGAGAAGGGCCACAGCAGGTGCGTGCCGTAGGTGGTGCACGCGTCGAGCACGCCGTGGGTGGCGTAGCCGATGACGCCCGCCGCCAGCACGCCGCGCCATTGTTCGCGGTATTTCCGCAAAGTCAGCCACGGCAGGGCGGCGAGGGCGCCGCCGAGCGGGATGGCGACGAGGGAATGCGTGAACTGGCGGTGGTATTCGATGTTGAGCAGCGGGTCGGCGTCGCTGCGGATGAAGAAGTCGACGTCGGGCAGCATGCCGGCGGCGGCGCCGATCATCCAGCCGGCGTGGCCAAGGCGGCGACCGAGCACGGCCTTGGCGGCGACGGCGCCGAGCAGGCCGTGGGTCAGCGGGTCCATCTGCGGCTCAGGCCTTCAGATTGGCATTGAGGTGCGGCGCGATGATCTGCAGGAGCTGGGCGAAGACCTTCGGGTTGCCGCCGACGATGTTGCCGGTCTCGAGGTAGTTCTGCTCGCCGGCAAGGTCGCCGACGAGGCCGCCGGCCTCGGTGATGAGCAGCGCGCCGGCCGCCATGTCCCAGGGCGACAGGCCGAGCTCCCAGAAGCCGTCGATGCGCCCGGCCGCGACCCAGGCGAGGTCGAGCGCGGCGGCGCCGGGGCGGCGCACGCCGGCGGTCTTGTGCATCATGTCGCGGAAGATGCCGAGGTAGGCGTCGACGTGCTCGAAGTAGCGGAAGGGGAAGCCGGTGCCGATCAGCGCCTCGTTCATCTTGGCTCGCTTGGAGACGCGGATGCGCCGCTCGTTGAGGTAGGCGCCGGCGCCCTTGCTGGCGGTGAACAGCTCGTTGCGGTTCGGGTCGTAGATCACGGCATGCTGGAGCACGCCCTTCTGCGTCTGGGCGATGGAGATGCAGTATTGCGGGAAGCCGTGGATGAAGTTGGTGGTGCCGTCGAGCGGGTCGATGATCCAGACGTGCTCGGAGTCGCCGGAGGCGCCGGACTCCTCTGCTAGAATCGCGTGGTCCGGATACGCCTCCTTCAGCACCCCGATGATGGCCGCCTCGGCGGCCTTGTCGACCTCGGTGACGAAGTCCTTGTCGCGCTTGGCGCTCACCTTGATCTGTTCGACGTCGCGCGAGGCGCGGTTGATGATGCCGCCGGCGCGTCGCGCGGCCTTGACGGCGATGTTGAGTGTCGGGTGCATGGCTATCCGTTAATGAGCGTGCTGCCCGAGGGCGGCGAAGAAGGCGGCATTGTATATGAACAATCCACTCGACCGCATCCGCATCGTCCTCTCCCATCCCAGCCATCCGGGCAACGTCGGCGCCGCCGCGCGCGCCATGAAGACGATGGGCCTGTCGCGGCTGTACCTGGTGAGTCCGCCCGCCGATCCCGAAGGCGTGGGGCGCGCCCGTTCCTCGAACGCGCGCGACGTGCTGGAGGGCGCCGTTGTCTGCGCCGCGCTGGAGGAGGCGCTGGCCGGCACGGTGTTCGTGGCGGCGATGACGGCGCGCAGCCGCGAGATGGCGCCGCCGCCGCAGTGGGCGCGCGCCGCCGCGCCGAAGATCGTCGGCGCCACCGCGCATGGCGATGTCGCGCTGGTGTTCGGCAACGAGACGGCGGGGCTCTCCAACGAGGAAGTGGCGCTGTGCCGGCTGCCGGTGATGATTCCGACCAATCCCGACTACTCCTCGCTAAACCTCGGCGCGGCGGTGCAGGTGATGGGCTACGAGCTGCGCCTGGCGGCGCTCGATCCCGGCGCGCCGCCGGCGCCGGAGAATCCGCCGGCCGGCTTCGAGGAGATCCGGCTCTTCTACGAACACCTCGAGGCCGCCGTCACGCAGAGCGGCTTTCTCGATCCGGCCCACCCGAAGCGCCTGATGCCACGCCTGCGCCGCCTGTTCGACCGCATCGGCCTCGAGCGCGACGAGGTCAGCCTGCTGCGCGGCATGCTCAAGACCTTCATGAATAAGAACTCCTAACACGATGAAACACGTGATGCGTTGTGATTGGATGGCGATAAAGTTGACTAAAACCGAGGGTTTTTTGTAACATTTCAGCGTCTGCTGATGTTTGGGAACCCATGATGTTTGCCCGCCTGCGTGAAGACATCGCCTGCGTATTCGACCGCGATCCCGCCGCCCGCACCACTTGGGAGGTGCTGACCTGTTATCCGGGCCTGCATGCCCTGGTCTTCCACCGTTTCAACCACTGGTTGTGGCGTATCGGGCTGAAATGGCTGGCGCGCCTGGGCTCGAACGTGGCGCGCTGGATGACGGGCATCGAGATCCATCCGGGCGCCACGATCGGCCGCCGTTTCTTCATCGACCACGGCATGGGTGTGGTGATCGGCGAGACGGCCGTGATCGAGGACGACTGCACGCTGTATCACGGCGTCACGCTGGGCGGCACCTCCTGGAACAAGGGCAAGCGCCATCCGACGCTGGAACGCGGCGTGGTCATCGGCGCCGGCGCCAAGGTGCTCGGCCCCATCACGCTGGGCGAGGGCGCCAAGGTCGGCTCCAACGCCGTGGTGGTGCGCGACGTGCCGGCGGGCGCGACCGCCGTCGGCATCCCGGCGCGCATCATCGAGGACCGCAGCGAGATCGCCCGTGAAATCAAGGCCGGCCAGATGGGTTTTTCGGCCTATGCGGTGACGCGCAACGAGGATGATCCCATGTCGCAGGCCATCCACGGCCTTTTGGACCATGCCGTCGAGACCGACCGCAGGATCGAGAAGTTATTGAAATGCCTGGAACAATCCGGAGTGTGCAGGGCCGACGAGCTGGCCACCGCCGACAAGTTCGACCCGCAGTATTTGAGCAAAATAGTTGACTGAACTAATCGGGATTCGTATAGTCGACTTAAATGTTCAAGTATTAGGCGCGCAAGCGTCTTTTTTGGAGAGGATCCAAACATGAGACTGACGACGAAAGGCCGCTTTGCGGTGACGGCAATGATCGACCTGGCCCAGCGCCAGGGCAACGGTCCGGTGACGCTGGCCGGCATCAGCGAGCGCCAGAAAATTTCCCTGTCCTATCTTGAACAGCTGTTCGGCAAGCTGCGCCGCCACAGCATCGTGGCCAGCGTGCGCGGCCCCGGTGGCGGCTACCGCCTGGCGCGCGGCATGAACGAAGTCTCCGTCGCCGACATCATCGCGGCGGTGGACGAGCCGCTGGACGCCACCAACTGCGGCGGCCGCGAGAACTGTGCCGACGAGCAGCGCTGCATGACCCACGACCTGTGGACCAACCTCAACAAGCGCATGCACGAGTACCTGGCTTCGGTGTCCCTGCAGGACCTGGTCAACCAGCCGAAGGCCAAGGCTGTCGCAGCCTCGATCGCCATGGACGACCGGCTGCGCCCGCTGCGGCGCGACAGCGTGGCGGTGTCGGCGTAAAGCCTGTCCGATGTCCGCCCCGGCCTACCTCGACCACAACGCCACGACGCCGCTCGACGCGCGCGTGCTGGAGGCGATGCTGCCGTTCCTCAAGGAACGCTACGGCAATCCGTCCAGCCGCCACGAATACGGACGCGCGGCGCGCGCCGCCGTCGACACGGCGCGCCAGCAGGTGGCGGCGGCGGTGGGGGCGCACCCGACGGAAGTGGTGTTCACGAGCGGCGGCTCGGAGGCCAACAACCTGTTCATCAAGGGCGCGGCGGCCTGCCTCAAGCCGGGCGCCATCGCCGTCTCCGCCATCGAGCACCCCTGCGTGCGCGAGCCGGCGAACGATCTGAAGCGCCTCGGCTGGGACCTGCGCGAGATCGCCGTGGATGCCGAGGGCCGTGTCGCGGGGACTGACTTTTCCGCGGCGCTGGCGCAGAAGCCGGCGCTGGTGTCGGTGATGCTCGCCAACAACGAGACCGGCGTGCTGCAGGACATTCCCGCGCTGGCCGCGCAGGCGAAGGCCGCGCGTGCGTGGTTCCACACCGACGCGGTGCAGGCGCTGGGCAAGGTGGCCATCGACTTTCGCGCGCTGAACGCCGCCGGGGTGAGCGCCCTGACGGTCTCCGCGCACAAGCTCTACGGCCCGAAGGGCGCCGCGGCGCTGGTGCTGGACAAGCGCATCGAGCTGAAGCCGCTGATTTGCGGCGGCGGCCAGGAGCGCAACCTGCGCTCGGGCACCGAGAACGTGCCGGCCATCGTCGGTTTCGGTGCCGCCTGCGAGCTGGCCGTGGCGCGGCTGGAAGCGGAGGCGGCACGGCTGGCGGAATTGCGCGGCAGGCTGGAAGCAGGCCTGGCCGGGATGGGTTCGGCGGTGTTCAGCCGCAACGCGCCGCGCCTGCCCAACACGACATTCTTCGCGCTGGCCGGCATCGACGGCGAGACGCTGGTGGCGCAGCTCGACCGCGCCGGCTTCGCCGTGGCGAGCGGCTCGGCCTGCTCGAGCGTCTCGCCCGAGCCCTCGCACACGCTGCTGGCGATGGGCGTCGAGGCCGGCATGGCGAAGGGCGCGCTGCGCGTCTCGCTCGGCCGGGACAATACCGAAGAGGACGTCGCGCGCTTCCTGCAGGCGCTCGGCGAAACGACGAGAAAACTGAAAGGGCTGGCCGCGGTGGCCGCCTGAAGGCTCTGGAGATCAACATGCTGAAATTCCCCATCTACCTCGACTACTCGGCGACGACCCCGGTCGACCCGCGCGTGGCCGAGCGGATGATTCCCTGGCTGGTCGAAAAGTTCGGCAACCCGGCCTCGCGCTCGCATGCCTACGGTTGGGAGGCGGAGAAGGCCGTCGAGGAGGCGCGCGAGAACGTCGCCGCCCTGGTCGGCGCCGATGCGAAGGAGATCGTGTGGACCTCCGGCGCCACCGAGTCGAACAACCTCGCCATCAAGGGCGCGGCCTTTTTCTACCAGGGCAAGGGCAAGCACCTGGTCACGGTGAAGACCGAGCACAAGGCGGTGCTCGACACCCTGCGCGAGCTGGAGCGCCACGGCTTCGAGGTGACCTACCTCGATCCGCAGGAGAACGGCCTGGTCGACCTCGAGCAGTTCAAGTCGGCGCTGCGCCCCGACACCGTCCTCGCCTCGGTGATGCACGTGAACAACGAGATCGGCGTCATCCAGCCGATCGAGCAGATGGGCGAGGTCTGCCGCGGCAAGGGCGTGCTCTTTCACGTCGACGCCGCCCAGGCGACCGGCAAGGTGGCGATCGACCTCGGCAAGCTGAAGGTCGACCTGATGTCCTTCTCGGCGCACAAGACTTACGGCCCGAAGGGCATCGGCGCCCTCTACGTGCGGCGCAAGCCGCGCATCCGCCTGGAAGCGCAGATGCACGGCGGCGGCCACGAGCGCGGCCTGCGTTCCGGCACCCTGGCGACGCACCAGATCGTCGGCATGGGTGAGGCCTTCCGCCTGGCGCGCGAGGAGATGGCGGTCGAGAACGAGCGCATCCGCATGCTGCGCGACCGCCTCTGGAAGGGCCTTTCCGACATCGAGCAGGTCTTCCTCAACGGCGACCTGGAGAGCCGCGTGCCGCACAACCTCAACGTCAGCTTCGCCTTCGTCGAGGGCGAGTCGCTGATGATGGCGATCAAGGACGTGGCGGTGTCCTCCGGCTCGGCGTGCACCTCGGCCAGCCTGGAGCCGTCCTACGTGCTGCGCGCGCTGGGGCGCCAGGACGAGCTGGCGCACAGCTCGATCCGCTTCACCATCGGCCGCTTCACGACGGTCGAGGAGATCGACTACACGATCCAGCTCCTGCACCGGCAGATCGCCAAGCTGCGCGAGATGTCGCCGCTGTGGGACATGTACAAGGAAGGCATCGACCTGAACACCGTCCAGTGGGCGGCGCACTGAGTTTTTGAAGGAGCAGCGAAAATGTCCTACAGCGAAAAGGTTCTCGACCACTACGAACATCCGCGCAACGTCGGCGCCTTCGACAAGGAAGAAGACGGCATCGGCACCGGCATGGTCGGCGCGCCGGCCTGCGGCGACGTGATGAAGCTGCAGATCAAGGTGAACAAGGAGGGCGTCATCGAGGACGCCAAGTTCAAGACCTACGGCTGCGGCTCGGCCATCGCCTCCAGCTCGCTCGTCACCGAGTGGGTGAAGGGCAAGACGGTGGACCAGGCGCTGGAGATCAAGAACACGCAGATCGCCGAGGAACTGGCGCTGCCGCCGGTTAAAATCCACTGCTCGATCCTGGCCGAGGACGCCATCAAGGCGGCCGTGGCCGATTACAAGAAGAAGCACGACAGCTAAGGGGAAATCATCATGTCGGTCACATTGAGCGAAAGGGCGGCGAAGCACGTTTCCAATTTCATCGCCAAGCGCGGCAAGGGCGTCGGCGTGCGCATCGGCGTGAAGACCTCGGGCTGCTCCGGCATGTCCTACAAGCTGGAGTTCGCCGACGAGGCGGCAGCGGAGGACATCGTCTTCGAGAGCCACGGCGTCAAGGTGCTGGTCGACCCGAAGAGCCTGCCCTACGTCGACGGCACGGAACTGGACTACGCGCGCGAAGGCCTCAACGAGGGGTTCAAGTTCAACAACCCCAACGTCAAGGACCAGTGCGGCTGCGGGGAAAGCTTCAACGTCTGACTTTTAGCGCCTGAACGTGATTCCGGATTTCAGCCAGGATTACTTCGCGCTGTTCGGCCTGCCGCGCGTCTATCGCGTCGACATGGCCCGGCTCGACCAGGCCTACCATGCCATGCAGGGCAAGGTGCACCCCGACCGCCACGCCCACCTGCCCGAGACCGAGCGCCGCCTGTCGATGCAGTGGGCGACGCAGGTCAACGAGGCCTACCGCACGCTGAAGCAGCCGCTGGCGCGCGCGCATTACCTGCTGCGGCTGGCCGGCGCCGAGGGCGGCCACGAAAGCAACACCGTCATGCCGGCGGCGTTCCTGATGGAGCAGATGGAGTGGCGCGAAGCGGTCGCCGAGGCGCGCGCGGCGGGCGACCACCACGAGCTGGAAAAGCTGATGCGGCGCCTCGACTTGCATGCCGGCGAGATCCGCGCCGAGATCGAGCAAAGCCTCGATGCGCGGAAGGACTACGCCACGGCGGCGGACGCGGTGCGCCGCCTGATGTTCATGGAAAAGCTCGAACACGAAATAGAAGACGCGCTCGAAGCGCTGGAAAACTAGAAAAACGACATGGCGCTACTGCAGATTTCAGAGCCCGGCCTGTCCGCCGCGCCGCACCAGCATCGGCTGGCGGTGGGCATCGACCTCGGCACCACCAATTCCATCGTCGCCACCGTGCGCAACGGCATCGCCGTCGTGCTGCAGGACGAGGTTGGCCGCAGCCTGCTGCCCTCCATCGTGCGCTACAAGGCCGACGGCGGCGTCGACGTCGGCCATGCCGCGCAGGGCGCCCAGTCCCTCGACCCGCGCAACACCATTGTCTCGGTGAAGCGCTTCATGGGACGCGGCCTGAAGGACGTCTCCCACATCGAGTCGATGCCCTACGACTTCCTCGACGCCGAGGGCATGGTGCGCCTGCGCACCGTCGCCGGCGTGAAAAGCCCGGTCGAAGTGTCGGCGGAAATCCTCAAGCTGCTGCGCAGCCGCGCCGAGGCCAGCCTCGGCGGCGAACTGGTCGGCGCCGTCATCACCGTGCCGGCCTATTTCGACGACGCCCAGCGCCAGGCCACCAAGGATGCCGCCAGGCTGGCCGGCCTCAACGTGCTGCGCCTGCTCAACGAGCCGACGGCGGCGGCCATCGCCTACGGACTCGACAACGCCTCGGAGGGCGTCTACGCCGTCTTCGACCTCGGCGGCGGCACCTTCGACATCTCCATCCTCAAGCTCTCGCGCGGCGTCTTCGAGGTGCTGTCGACCAACGGCGACCCCTCCCTCGGCGGCGACGACTTCGACCAGCGCGTGTACTGCTGGATGCTCGACGAGGCGAAGATCCGCTTCCCCAGCATCGAGGACACCCGCTACCTGCTGCTCAAGGCGCGCGAGGCCAAGGAGATGCTGACCAGCCATGACGAGGCGCCGGTCCATGCCGAGCTGTCGACCGGCGAGGCGGTCGATCTCACGCTGAAGATCGACGCTTTCGCCGAGATGACCCGAACCCTCATCTCGAAGACGCTGGGACCGACGCGCAAGGCCCTGCGCGATGCCGGCCTGACGGTGAACGACGTCAAGGGCGTGGTGATGGTCGGCGGCGCCACGCGCATGCCGCAGGTGCAGCGCGCCGTCGCCGAGTACTTCAAGCAGGAGCCGCTGACCAACCTCGACCCCGAGAAGGTGGTGGCGCTCGGCGCCGCGACCCAGGCCAACGTGCTGGCCGGCAACCGCGCCGGCAGCGACGACTGGCTGCTGCTCGATGTCATCCCGCTCTCGCTCGGCATGGAGACGATGGGCGGCCTGGTCGAGAAGGTCATCCCGAGGAACTCCACCATTCCCATTGCCAAGGCGCAGGACTTCACCACCTTCAAGGACGGCCAGACGGCGATGGGCTTCCACATCGTGCAGGGCGAGCGCGAACTGGTCGCCGACTGCCGCTCGCTGGCGAAGTTCGAGCTGCGCGGCATCCCGCCAATGGTGGCGGGGGCGGCGCGCATCCGCGTCACCTTCCAGGTCGACGCCGACGGCCTGCTTTCGGTCGCGGCGCGCGAGATGACCTCGGGCGTCGAGGCCTCGATCACGGTGAAGCCCTCCTACGGGCTCAGCGACGACGAGATCGCCGGCATGCTGAAGGACTCCATGGAGCACGTCGGCGACGACGTTCAGGCGCGCAACCTGCGCGAGCAGCAGGTCGAGGCCAGACGCCTGATCGAGGCCGTCGAGGCGGCGCTGGCCGCGGACGGACGCCTGCTGCGCCCGGACGAGCGTGCCGACATCGAGGAGGAAATTGCCGCGCTGAGCAAGCGCATCGCCGGCACCGACCACCGCGCCATCAAGGCCGGCATCGACTCGCTCAACGCCGCCACCCAGGACTTCGCCGCCCGCCGCATGGACCAGGGCATCAAGCGGGCACTGACCGGACACAAGGTAATCGAGCTCAAGCTATGACCCAGATCATCGTCCTGCCCCATGTCGAACTGTGTCCGGAGGGTGCGGTGGTCGACGTGCCTGCCGGCACCTCCATCCTCGACGGCCTGCTCGCCAACGGCATCGAGGTCGAACATGCCTGCGAAAAGTCCTGCGCCTGCACCACCTGCCACGTCATCGTGCGCGAGGGCTTCACTTCCCTCGCCGAGGCGGAGGAGAACGAAGAGGACATGCTCGACAAGGCCTGGGGCCTGGAGCCGAACTCGCGCTTGTCCTGCCAGGCGAAGGTGGCCCAGACGCCACTGGTCGTGGAAATCCCGAAATACACCATCAACATGGTAAGCGAGGGACACAAGAAATGAAGTGGACCGACATCAACGACATCGCCATCGAGCTGGCCGATGCCCATCCCGACGTCGACCCGATGAAGATCAATTTCGTCGACCTGATGAACTGGGTACGGGCGCTGCCGGACTTCAACGACGACCCAAGCCACTGCGGCGAGAAAATCCTCGAAGCGATCCAGGCGGCCTGGATCGAAGAGAAGGAGTAGCGGCATGAACCGAGACGAAGGCGGCCTGCAGCGCAACGTGCTGGGCGGCCCGCTCGGCGTCTGCAGCGAGAAGCCGGTGACCGGCTTCTACCGCACCGGCTGCTGCGACACCGGCCCGCAGGACGTCGGCCGCCACACCGTCTGCATCGTCGCCACCGAAGAATTCCTGGCCTTTTCCAAGGCGCGCGGCAACGACTTGTCGACGCCGATGCCCGAGTACGATTTTCCCGGCGTGCAGCCCGGCCAGCGTTGGTGCCTGTGCGCCGCGCGCTGGAAGGAGGCCCTCGACGCCAGCATGGCGCCCAAGGTGGTACTCAACGCTACCAACGAGGCGACGCTGGACATCATTCCGATCGAGGCGCTGAAGCGCTACGCCGTCGACCTGCACTGATTATTTGATGAGTTCACGCAGGGGCGTGGTCAGGTCAGGCAAATCCTGCAGGATGATATCCCACAGAATCGCGGGATCGATGTCGAAATAGACGTGCACGACGCGGTTCCGCATGGCTCGCATCAGGTGCCAGGGTACCGCTGGCGCGGCCGATTGCACTTCTTCAGGAATATGAGCGGCCGCCTCGCCGATGATCATCAGATTGGCGCCTACCGCCTTGATGGTTCTCGCGTCGCCGCGGAAGCGCTCGTAGGTGTAGCCCTCGACGAAAGACTGTATCTCGGCGATGGCGTCAAGAATGTCCTGAATCCGGTTTTGCCATTTCCTAGGCGACATTGATCGCCTCGGCCAGGACGCGCTCGCGAATGCGCGGCTTCAGGCTTTGCGGCGTTCCCAGGTCCACCCTGCAATGCAGCAGGGATTCGAAATAGTCCTGCAACTCGAAAAAGCGCAGGCCGATGGGGCGGTCGAATTCAACCAGGAGATCGACGTCGCTGCCCGGGCCGGCTTCGTCGCGGGCGACGGAGCCGAACAGGCCGAGGCTGCACACGCCGTACTGCTTCTGCAGTTCGGCGCGGTGCGCGGAAAGAATGCGCATTACGTCGTCGCGTTTCATGTGGCCACCCCGGGTGCGTGATGCGTCATTGTGGCGCAAGCCGGGCTGCTTAGTCCAGCGCGTGCGACACCAGCCCGTCGGCCAGCTTCGGCTCGAACCAGGTGGATTTCGGCGGCATCACCTCGCCGGCGTCCGCCACTGCCATCAGGTCTTCCATTCCGGTGGCGTGCAGGGCGAAGGCGGCGGCCATCTCGCCGCTGTCCACGCGCCGCTCCAGTTCCTCGAGGCCGCGGATGCCGCCGACGAAGTCGATGCGCTTGTCGCGGCGCAGGTCCTTGATGCCGAGCACCGGGCCGAGCAGGTTGTCGGAGAGCAGGCTGACGTCGAGCCGCGCCACCGGATCCTCGTGCGGGATGAGGTGCGGGTGGATGGTGAGCCGGTACCACTGGCCGGGAAGATAGAGGCTGAATTCGCCGCGCTGCATCGGCTTGTAGCGCGGCGTGCTGACCGAGACGACGAAGCGCTCGGTCAGCCGCGCCAGGAAGCCCATGGTGCTGAGGCCGTTGAGGTCCTTCACCACGCGGTTGTAGTCCATGATGCGCATCTGCCGGTGCGGGAAGATCACCGAGAGGAAGTAGTTGTAGTCCTCTCCGCCGGTGTGGTGCGGGTTCTTCGCGTGGCGCGCGGCGGCGACGCGCGAGGCGGCCGCCGAGCGGTGGTGGCCGTCGGCGATGTAGAGCGCCGGCATGGCGTCGAAGAGGAAAGTCAGTCGCTGCAGCACGGCGGCGTCGCGGATCGCCCAGATGGTGTGGCGGATGCCGTCGTCGGCCGTGACATTCGCGTCCGGCGCGCCGGACGAGGCCCGCGCCAGGATGGCGTCGACCTCGGGCGCGTCGGGGTGCGCCAGCAGCACCGGCCCGGTCTGCGCGTTGAGCGCCTCGATCTGGCGCACGCGGTCGTCTTCCTTGTCCGGACGGGTGAACTCGTGCTTGCGGATGCGGTTGCTGTCGTAGTCGGCGACCGAGGCGGCGACGACGAGGCCGGTCTGCGCGTGTTCGCCCATCACCAGACGGTAGGCATAGCAGCAGGGCGCGTCGTCCTGCATGAGCACCCCCTCGGCGAACATCTTCAGGTAGTTCTCGCGCGACTTGGCGTAGACCTGCGGCGAATAGTGGTCGATGTCCGGCGGCAGGTCGATCTCGGCCTTGGAGACGTGCAGGAAGCTCCAGGGCTTGCGCGCGTCGCCATCCTGGACAATGCGGCGCGCCTCGTCGGCGGAAAGGACGTCGTAGGGCGGGGCGGCGACTTCGCCGGCGCGGCCGGGCGCCGGACGGATGCCGCGAAAGGGCTTGATGAGCGACATGGTCGTTGTTTTTAAGGGTTGCGGTTCGGCAGGATGTCCTTCAGCACCTCGCGGGCCTTGCGGATCATGGCCTCGGTGGTGGGCCAGTCGACGCAGGCGTCGGTGACCGAGCAGCCGTACTTCAGTTGCGAGAGGTCCTCGGGGATCGGCTGGTTGCCGCCCTCGAGGTTGCTCTCGACCATCAGGCCGACGATGGACTGGTTGCCCTCGCGGATCTGGTGCACGCAGTCCGACATCACCAGCGGCTGCAGGGCCGGGTCCTTCAGCGAGTTGGCGTGCGAGCAGTCGATGACGATGTTCGGCGCGATCTTCGCCTTGGCCAGCGCGCGCTCGACCATGCAGACGCTGACGGTGTCGAAGTTCGAGCGGCCGTCGCCGCCGCGCAGCACGACGTGGCCGTAGGGATTGCCCTGCGTGCGCACGATGGCCGAGCGGCCCTGCATGTTGATGCCGAGGAAGCTGTGCGGGCTGGCGGCCGACTTGATGGCGTTGATGGCCGGCTGGATGTCGCCGTCGGTGGCGTTCTTGAAGCCGACCGGGGTGGACAGGCCGGAGGACATCTCGCGGTGCGTCTGCGATTCCGAGGTGCGCGCGCCGATGGCCGTCCACGAGATCAGGTCGCCGAGGTACTGCGGCGCGATCGGGTCGAGCGCCTCGGTCGCCGTCGGCAGGCCGAGCTCGCAGACCTTGAGCAGGAACTCGCGCGCCCGCTCCATGCCTTCCTCGATGTGGAATGAATCGTCCATGTGCGGGTCGTTGATGAAGCCCTTCCAGCCGGTGGCGGTGCGCGGCTTCTCGAAATACACGCGCATCACCAGGTACAGCGTGTCGCGCACCTCGTCGGCCAGCCGCTTCAGGCGCTGCGCGTAGTCGTAGCCGGCGACCGGGTCGTGAATCGAGCAGGGGCCGACGACGATGAAGATACGCGGATCCTTGCGGTCGAGGATGGCTTTGATGGCCTCGCGGCTGGCGAAGACGGTGTCGGCGGCCGTCTCGGAGAGCGGCACGCGGGCGTGGATTTCCTCGGGCGAGGGCATCAGGTCGAAGGCCCCGATGCGGACGTTTTCTAGCGGTTGCTGGGTCATGACTGCTTCTGCGATGCAGGGTGGTTCAAGTGTGAAATGATCTCACGAATGGCCGCAGCCCGCTCGGGCAGGGTGGCGGTTTCGCGGGAGACGGCGAGCTTGTCCGGCCCGGCCAGCTTCCAGCGGCGGTCCTGCTGCACCAGCTGGATGATGCGCGCCGGGTCGATGGGGGGGTTGGGGATGAACTGCAGCTTGATGACCGCCTCGGTGGCGTCGATCTTGGCCAGGCCGACCGGCCTGGCCAGGATGCGCAGGCGGTGGCTCTCGAGCAGGGTGCGCGCCTGGTCCGGCAGCTCGCCGAAGCGGTCGATCAGCTCCTCCTGCAGGCGCAGCAGATCCTCCTCGCTGTCGCAGTTGGCGAGGCGCTTGTAGAGCGTCAGGCGCTCGTGCACGTCGCTGCAGTAGGCGTCGGGCAGCAGCGCCGGCGCATGCAGGTTGATCTCGGAGGTGACGCCGAGCGGCTGCGACAGGTCGGGCTCCCTGCCGTCCTTGAGCGCGCGCACGGCGGCGTTCAGCATCGAGGTGTACAGGTTGAAGCCGACTTCCTGGATCTCGCCGCTCTGCGATTCGCCCAGCACCTCGCCGGCGCCGCGGATCTCCAGGTCGTGCATGGCGAGGAAGAAGCCGGAGCCGAGTTCCTCCATGGCCTGGATCGCCTCCAGCCGACGCTGCGCCTGGGCGCTCGGCTTCGCATTGCGGTCGGTGAGCAGGTAGGCGTAGGCCTGGTGGTGCGAGCGGCCGACGCGGCCGCGCAGCTGGTGCAGCTGGGCCAGTCCGAACTTGTCGGCGCGGTTGATGAGGATGGTGTTGGCGTGCGGGTTGTCGATGCCGGTCTCGATGATGGTCGTGCACAACAGCAGGTTGTGGCGCTGCTGGGTGAATTCCTTCATGACGCGTTCCAGCTCGCGCTCCGGCAGCTGGCCGTGGCCGACGACGATGCGCGCCTCGGGCAGCAGCTTCGCCAGGCGCTCGCGCATCGTCTCGATGGATTCGACCTCGTTGTGCAGGAAGTACACCTGGCCACCGCGCTTGAACTCGCGCAGCACCGCCTCGCGCACGATGCCGTCGGAGTGGGGTACGACGAAGGTCTTGATGGCCAGCCGTTTCTGCGGCGCGGTGGCGATGACGGAGAACTCGCGCAGGCCTTCCAGCGACAGGCCGAGGGTGCGCGGGATCGGCGTGGCGGTCAGCGTCAGCACGTCGACCTCGGCGCGCAGGGCCTTCAGCGCCTCCTTCTGGCGCACGCCGAAGCGGTGCTCCTCGTCGATGACGACGAGGCCGAGGCGGGAGAATTTGACGTCCTTCTGCAGCAGGCGGTGCGTGCCGATGGCGATGTCCACCTTGCCCTCGGCGAGCAGCTGCAGCGCGGCCGTCTGCTCTTTGGCGCTCCTGAAGCGCGACAGCTCGACGATCCTGACCGGCCAGTCGGCGAAGCGGTCGGAGAAGGTGTTGAAGTGCTGCTCGGCGAGCAGCGTGGTCGGCGCCAGCACCGCCACCTGCTTGCCGTCCATGACGGCGGCGAAGGCGGCGCGCAGCGCCACCTCGGTCTTGCCGAAGCCGACGTCGCCGCAGACGAGGCGGTCCATCGGCCGGCCCGACTTCATGTCGGCCACCACCGCGGCGATGGCGGCGGCCTGGTCGGGTGTTTCCTCGAAGCCGAAGCCGTCGGCGAAGGCTTCCAGGTCGTGTTCCCTGAAACTGAAGGCGTGGCCCTGGCGCGCGGCGCGGCGGGCGTAGAGGGCGAGGAGTTCCGCGGCGGTGTCGCGCACCTGCTGCGCCGCCTTGCGCTTGGCGCGGTCCCAGCGGTCGCTGCCGAGCCTGTGCAGCTCGACCAGCTCCGGCTCGGAGGCGCTGTAGCGCGAGATGAGGTGCAGCTGCGCCACCGGCACGTAGAGCTTGTCGCCGCCGGCGTACTCGAGGTGGAGGAACTCCGTCTCGCCCTCGCCGAGGTCGAGGTGCACCAGACCCTGGTAGCGGCCGATGCCGTGGCTCTCGTGCACCACCGGGTCGCCGATCTTCAGCTCGGTGAGGTCGCGCAGCCAGCCCTCGAGGCTGGCGCGGCGGGCATCCGTCTTGCGTCCGCGCGGGCGGGCGGTGGCGGCGTAGAGCTCGTTCTCGGTGACGACGGCGAGCTTGGCTTCGCGCAGCAGGAAGCCGTTGGAAAGCGGCGCCACGGTCAGGGCGAGCTTTTCCGCTGCCGCCGCGCAGGCGGCGAAGTCGGCGCAGGGCACAGGCGACAGGCCGTACTCGGCGAGGTACTGCAGCAGCGTCTCGCGGCGGCCGGGGGATTCGGCGACGAGCAGGATGCGGCCGTCGAAGCCTGAAGCGAAGGCCTTCAGCTTGTGCAACGGGTCGTCGGCGCGGCGCTCGACGGCGAGATCGGGCAGCGGCGCGGCGGGGGCGTCCGCCTCCGCCGCGCCGGAACTGAAAGTCAGTCTCCCCAGCACGGCGGCAGCGACGAAGAACTGCTCCTCGCCGAGGAACAGCTCGTTCGGCGGCAGCAGCGGCCGGCTGCGGTCGCCGCCGAGCAGCCTGTGGCGCGATTGCGTGTCGGCCCAGAACTCGCGGATGGCGGCGGGCACGTCGCGGTGCAGGCACAGCACCGTGTCCTGCGGCAGGTAGTCGAATACAACGGCCGTCTTGTCGAAAAACAGCGGCAGGTAGTACTCGATGCCGGCCGGCGCGATGCCGTTGGAGACGTCCTTGTAGAGCGGCTGACGCGAGGGGTCGCCCTCGAAGGTCTCGCGGTAGCGGCCGCGGAAGCGCGTGCGGCCGGCCTCGTCGAGCGGGAATTCGCGCGCCGGCAGCAGGCGGATTTCCGGCACCGGATAGACCGTGCGCTGCGAGTCGACGTCGAAACTGCGCAGGGTCTCGACCTCGTCGTCGAACAGCTCGATGCGGAAGGGCAGGGCCGAGCCCATCGGGAACAGGTCGATGAGGCCGCCGCGCACGCTGTACTCGCCCGGCGAGACGACCTGGGTGACGTGCTGGTAGCCGGCCAGCGCGAGCTGCGCGCGCAGGGCGTCCACGTCGAGGCGCGCGCCCTGCTTGAGGAAGAAGGTGTGCGCCGCCAGGTATTCCGCGGGCGGCAGGCGGGTGAGCGCCGTGGTGGCCGGGATCAGGGCGATGTCGCAGGCCCCGCGCGTAATCTCGTAGAGCGTGGCGAGGCGCTCGGAGACGAGGTCGTGGTGCGGCGAGAGCGTGTCGTAGGGCAGGGTCTCCCAGTCCGGCAGCAGGTGCACGCGCAGTTGCGGCGCGAACCAGGCGATCTCCTCCTGCAGCCGCTGCGCGTCGAGCGGATTGGCCGTGACGACCGCCAGCATGCGCCCGCCACCGGCCAGCTGCGCCAGCGCCAGGGCGTCGGCCGAGCCCGCCAGCGCGGGCAGGTCGAGGCGCGCACCGGGCCTGGGCAATGCCGGCAGCTGCGGCAGCAACGCAGGGGAGGCGGCGGTCATCGGGGGAAAATCGGAAGGACTTGCAAGATGCGGCTTTCAAAGGGCGAATTATACCGGTCTGGACAGCACTTCCGGGCGGCGCTAAGGTGGCGGCATGATCTTCAGCAACCGAGAACAGGCTGCAAGGCTTCTCGCCGAGAAGCTGGCCGCCTACAAGGGACAGAACCCGCTGGTGCTGGCCATCCCGCGCGGCGCCGTGCCGATGGCCCGGCTCATCGCCGAGACGCTCGGCGGCGAGTTCGACGTGGTGCTGGTGCGCAAGCTCGGCGCCCCCGGCAATCCGGAGTTCGCCATCGGCGCCATCGACGAGACCGGCTGGGCCACTCTCGGTCCCTACGCCGCCATGGCCGGGGCGGACGAAGGCTACATCGCGCGCGTCAAGGCGCGCGAGCTGGAAACCATCCGCCAGCGCCGCGCCCAGTATTCGCCGCTGCGTCCGCCGATCGACCCTTCGGGGCGCATCGTCATCGTCGTCGACGATGGCCTCGCCACCGGCTCGACCATGCTCGCCGCGCTGCATGCCCTGCGGAGCCGCATGCCGCAGAGGCTGGTCTGCGCCGTGCCGGTGGCGCCGCCCGACACGCTGGAGAAGGTGTGCCGGCAGGCCGACGAGGTGGTCTGCCTGCATGCGCCGGAAAACTTCCAGGCCGTCGGCCAGTTCTACGCCGACTTCGGCCAGGTCGAGGACGAGGAAGTGATCGCGTTGCTGTCGGAAAGGAAACCATGAGAGCCATCATTCCGCTGCTGGCCGTCGCGCTGGCCGGCTGCGGCGTCTCCGAAACCGCCACGGTCGCCGCCAGCGCCGGCGCCGCCAAGGCCAAGGAGGCCGAGCAGGCGAAGAACGCGCCGGCCCAGGTGCAGGGCAAGCTCGACGCGGCGATGCAGCAGGCCGAACGGAAGCGCGAAGCGGCCGAATGAAAACCCGCTTCGCCGATGTCACCCCTTATGTCACCAAGGACGGTTCGGCAATCCGCGAGCTGATGCATCCCGACCGGCACGGCAACCGCGCCCAGAGCCTGGCCGAGGCCGTCGTGGCGGCCGGCGCGCGCACGCTGCTGCACCGCCACCGCGAGACCGAGGAGCTCTACCAT
>WBZY01000246.1_pt1 | contig 32245 bp, 26 predicted proteins | sample 5204191 | NCBI WGS metagenome assembly WBZY01 (sample SAMN12344363, study PRJNA552823) | activated sludge metagenome | biome: Activated sludge suspended growth; feature: Anammox Sidestream; material: Wastewater; isolation source: activated sludge from anammox sidestream of wastewater treatment...
ACCCTTCCCTTAAAAGAAGGACCTAATGTGGTAACGATCGTTGCGCGTGACGATCAGGACCTTATTACCACGAAGTCATTTGTTGCGACCAGAGGAATTGCCGTTGCAAAAGGGCTTTAAAAAAGCCCCCTCTTCCTCCCGGAGTTTTCCATAAGAGGCACAGGTAGGTCGGATCCACTTTACGGTGTATTGAATTATAAATATCGAACAGGGACTTTCGAATAATGAAGTTTTCCCGTCCTTCAGTATTCGTTGTTCCTTGTTCGATATTCGATATTGAATTCCTCTGCAATCAAAAGTTGGGCTGCCTTAAAAGCTGCTTTCAAACATTATCCAATGCGGAACACAAGGCTTAATAAAAAATATTTTGCCGAAAATTGTCAAATATTTCTCTGAAAATGCTATTTCAATTTCTGATAATAATCACTCAGCACCTTTGCGATCTCCGCCCTTGTGAACGTTGGAGGCGGGGCTTGTCCCGCACCAAGCATTTTTCTGACTTCTGTACCACTCAGGATGACGTGATTGGATGAATCATGGGGACACGTCTTATAAGAAGCCATGCCGTTGCACGCTTTGCAATAGAAGGTATGATCAAAAAACAAGGGCGTGATTCCTATCTCCTGCGGATCAAATTCATCAAAGATATAATGTGCGTCAAATGTTCCGTAGTAACTCCCGACACCTGCATGGTCCCGCCCCACAATGAAATGGGTACAACCATAATTTTTTCTCACAATCGCATGAAAGACAGCCTCTCTTGGTCCGGCGTACCGCATTGCAGCCGGGAAAACAGCCAGCATAGCCCTGTCTTTTGGATAATAGTTCTGCAAAAGAACTTCATAACTCCTGATCCTGACATCCGCCGGCACATCATCACTTTTTGTTTCCCCTACGAGAGGGTGCAGCAGGATGGCGTCCACAATCTCCAGAGCGCATTTCTGGATGTATTCATGGGCGCGGTGGACGGGATTCCGCGTCTGGAAACCCACCACGCGTCTCCACCCTCTTTTTACGAAGGTATCCCTCGTCTCCTGCGGGTCCAGCCGGTATAAGGAAAAATCAGAAGGTTTTGTCCGGTTGACCACACTTACTTTGCCACCAAGAAGGTATTCGGCCATGTTATAGACATAATCCACTCCGGGATGTTTTCTGTCATCAACCCCATAAACCTCTAATGATTCCTTATGTTTGTCGTGATGAAAGATCTCTTCCAGGTGTAAAATTGCAATTACTTCGTTTGCCTGATCTGTCAGGGCCACATCCCTGCCTGGCTTGAGTCCTTCGGTCTCTTCTCTTGTTGCCGAAAGGACAATCGGAATTGACCAGGGCAGGCCATTCGCCAATCGCATATTGTCTACGACATTGTCATAATCTGCCTTGCACATAAATCCTTCCAGAGGACTCATCGCCCCAACGGCAATCATATCGAGGTCTGACATCTCGCGGGAATTCAGCTGGATTTTTTTCATGTCATAATGAGTTGACTTATCCAGGAGTATTTCCCGTTGTTCCATGGATACAACCCGCTGAATAAGCTTTCCCCCATGCGGTGCAATATTTTTAACCATCTTTCCTTAATCTCCTTTCAAACATCTTGCCTGAATAATAAAATTTTCCTGATGTCCTTCGGCATCCCAGATCGTCCACGTCGTTTTGTCGTGTTTTAACCGCGCTTTCAGGGAAGAACCGTTACTGCAGATCTGGAAAGGAAGTCTCAACTCAATTGCCTGTACCGGGCATTCCTTCACGCAACAGGCACATGTCCAGCAAGCCGACTGGTCACGAATCGCTGCCTTCGTGTTTTCTTTACGATAGCACAGATCGCCCGGACAGATACGTTCACATCGCGCCTCGGCTAACCCTTTGCACCCGTTACAGATAGTTTCGTCAATAAAGATACTCATGCGCACAAGGGCCTTTCTATCATGAGCGTCTCGTCCGTCTTCGGATTATAGACAGAATTTACAAACGTAAGCCAGCGGTTGTTGTCTTTCTCCGGATAATCCAGTCGGGTCTGATAGCATGCCCATCTTGTTTCCTTGCGATAGATCAGGTGTTCTACCAATACCCGTGCGACATCAACCCGGTCAATGCATTCCAATGTCTCAACCAGAGAATAACGATCCACGGCCAACATATCTTTCATGCGATCCTTGAGGCAGGTGAGCAATCGCCTTGCCTCCAGCAATCTTTCTTCATGAAGTTCATAGTTCATGGAGATCCCACCGGCGTATTCATCCATAATCTTTTGAAGTCGTTCCCGCGCTTCAGACGGCAATATGCCTGTCTTTCTTGACAAAGGCTGCAGGACCCTGGTCTTTTCCTGCCGGATTGCGTCTTCATCCGGATTTACCAGATGCACTTCCTTTATATCCTCCAACGCTGTAGTCGCCGCAATACGCGCCTCGACCCAACTTCCGCTTACATATTTTTTTGGCGCACCACCTGCGACCTCTCCTGCAGCATACAGACCGGGAATCGTTGTCCGCCTGTCTTTATCGATCCAATAACCCGCCTGACAGTGGCCACCTACAAGGAAGGGTTCGGTGCCACAGATTTCAACTGGCTTCTTTCGCGGATTCATTTCTTTTGTTGCCCACAAAAGGACAATCTGGGGATTCATATTTAAAAAATCTTCCTTGAGTCTTCTTTCTTCCTCTTCAGTTAACGTGGTTGTGTTCAGATAGCAGGGTCCCCGGCCAAGCTTCTTTTCCTCGATGGTTGCCAGCAGCCGGTGCTGTGTCAGACACTTGTTTCCTCCCCAATGTTTATAGTATTGTTCGAGGTAGTCTTCCCCGCGTGCGTTAATCTGCTTTGACCGTGCTCCCACAGCAATCGTGCCGGTTGGAGCATTCACATCCTTCACCCGCAAGGCAATAAACCGGTTCTCAAAACTCGTCATTTCCGCCCCGATCCGGATTCCCATGGCGTATCCTGCCCCTGCATTCCAGGGACAATACCACAGAAGATGCCGTGCCTCCCCGGCATTATGCGGTTTATAGATACCCGAAGCTCCGCCGGTAGCAACAATAACGGCTTTTGCCCTGATGGCATAAAAAATGCCATCCCGAATCCCAAAGCCAAACGCCCCGCAAACACGGGTATTGTCGTAAATAAAATTGGTTGCCACAACACGATTAAAAACCCGGGCGGGTGTTTTTTGCACGGCCTCCGCAAGGATAGGTTTTAACCGTTCGCCAAAAATACGAATGCTGCGTTTCCCGCGCATTTTATAGGTGCCATCTTCGTTCTTTTCTATGGGCAGCCCCATCTTTTCCACGTCTTTTACTGCATCATTAAGTCCCCGGACAATGCTGTAGACAAGATCCTTTCTGATAATGCCCTCAAACTGCCGTTCAACATATGCAACATAGGAATCAGGTGTTTGGCCCTCATGTAAATATGCATTGATGGCATTCAGCCCCATGGCCAGACACCCACTGCGCTCGATGTGTGCCTTTTCCATAATAATCATCCGGCAGCCGGGAGATTTCTTGTAAATCTCCACCGCAGCAAAACATCCCGCCGCCCCGCCGCCAACGATCAAGATATCAGTGTCTATATGGAATATACCCATAGTGCAGAAAATCGAAAAGCTATAAAAAAAGTAATACTACTCATATTTTATTCTTATGTCAAATTCAAAACGGATTTCCGGAGCGGGACATAGGATCCGCATCTTCCGTTCTTCCCGGGACGATTTACAAGAGCAGTTAATTACCATAAAAAGGTGGTGTCTGTTGAGAAACGCGCCAGAAGGGTTCTCCAGGAACATTGTCTGTCATAACCGTTATTTATCCCTGTTTGAGACAAGGATAACATCTCTATGCCCAACAGAGTCTTTTGCCAGCGCGAAGACGGCTATTTCAGAAAATTTTGAAACTTCCTTGAAATCCTTCTCCTGGATAAAAAGAAACACCCGTTCTTGTCCATTCAGAAATTGCCGCAAGTTGTCCACACCCTGGATGATCTCGAGATAATTTCTGTCGGTATAGAACAGGTAAGGATCCCGAAAGAAATTGTACAGTGCCAACCGCTCCCCGGGTTTTATTACGGAATTGGCCTTGTCGCAAATTTCTCTTGCAGATTTATACTGATTCAGTACCGGAATCACCTTCAAGGTACTCAGATTAAATATGATCAGGATCATAAAGAAGAGGATAAAAAGAAAGGGAATTATCCTTGCATGCTTTATCAATCGCAACAGGAAAATACCGCCCAAAAAAAGAATAACGGCAAGAGGAATAGCCAGCGACAAATACCGGGGGTAAATGCTATATACCACAACCGGCAAACATATTCCTGACACCAGCGATAGGCCACAGAGAAAAAAGCACGGATAGTACCCCATTTTTTTAAAAGATTTTTCCCGAACTTGCTCAATAAATTCATTCAAAAACCAGGCGGTAAGCAGGGATGCCGCGGGATATAACGGAAGGACATAGATATCCCTCTTGCCTGACACTATTGAAAAGAAAACGAAAACGACTCCAAACCAAACGAGAGGCAACAAAAGATCCCGTATCTTTTTCCGTCCTTTGGAAGAAGCCAGAAACATTGCAATGCTTGGAATAAAAACGCTCCAGGGTAAAAAGTTGACCGGAAAATAGATGAAATAGTAATAAAATGGCCGTTGATGGGCAAAAGAACTGGCGAACCTTCCAACATTCTGGTTGAACAATATCTGGTAGGTATAGGCCTTGCCGCCGTAGACACCTGCCATACAGACCCAGGTAAATACTATCAAAACAAACAGCATTCCCCCTATCCAGGGCTGGGTTTCCTTTAATGTCTTGACGTCCTTTTTCAGAATGAGATAGGTTACTACCACGCCAAAAGGAAGGATAAGGCCAACAGGCCCTTTGGTGAGCACTCCCAGGGCCATGCATACATAAAATAAGATATAGTACCGTCCCGCATTTTTTTGTTCCGTATATCCTTTCTGAAAACAGATGATTGCCATGGTCACGAAAAACGTGAGGAGGATGTCAAATGCAACGCGATGCGCCATCCAGAGGAACTTCGTGCTGGTAGCAAGGATAAGCGCAGACAGGAGCCCAATCCGCGTGTTTCGGTACAAACGGTTGCCAAAATAAAATATGGCCAGGCAGCAGCCAATCCCTGCAAAGGCAGAGGGCAAGCGTGACGATAATGCGGTAATCTTGCCGAAAGGAAGCGAAAACAAATTAATAACCCAGAAGAGGAGCGGAGGCTTATCCGGATAGGGGGCGCTATTCAGGTGTGGAACAACAAAATTACCGGTATCCCTCATCTCTTTTGAAACTTGTGCATAACGGGGCTCATCTGGCGCCCACAAGTCCCGTTTTCCGATATTGAACAGGAAGAGAAAGGCGGTAAAGAGGAGAATACCGGTTGCTATTAAACGGGTGTTGTTAACAGCGGTCGTTGAATTCATTTTTTTAAAACTCATTACGGGTTTTCAGACTGCTCGGATGACAATGAGTGAGACACTGAGGGAAAGGGGCTTTCACAAATGACGCAGCTTCCAGCCAAGCCCTCCCAGCAATAATACGCATGCACCCAAAGTACTGCCGATTGCCGCAAACCAGCGAAATCCCGGTATTGGCAACATAAAACTGAGGAGGAGCAGACATACTACAAACCAGATAAATGCCAGATTTCCTGCCCGTGATGGGTATGTCAGGGACAACAGGGTATTGACCGCTACCATGAGCGGATATAAAAGCCAGACGTAAAAGTACGTAAATGACAACGGCGTAAAGATCAGAATCAATATCAGCAGCATAGCATATTCAATCGAGTCGGTGTGCAGGGTTCGCTGTGCAGGGCGCGGCATTGAGCCGATATAAAAGAGGCAAAGACCCATAGCTGTGGCAATGATAATGATATTAAGGTATTTAAATTCAAGATTTGCTATATTTACGTAAACAGGATTGCTTTTTGAATGAAAGGCGTCCACCGGGCGCAACAACCGGTTTGCAACGGCAAGGAGAGACTGATTCTTCCAGCCGTACCCACGGCCGGGGCGCTGGGCAATCGAACCGGTATCATAACGCAAGACCATGCCATTAGTCCAGGTTTTAAGATCCTGAAAATTGCGTTGTACTCCACGAAACGGAATCGGTAACACGGCGAGAAAAAAGATCAAAAATACCACGGTAGACAATGATGCCCTCCACCGCTGCCGGTAGAGCAAATATACCAGGGCAAGGATGGGAAATGCCTTCAGGGATGCTGCAAATGCGATTAAAACGCCCGCCGGCCACTCCTTTTTCAACTGAAGACAGACAAATGCGCCAAGCATGCACGCCAGCAGCCACAAATTTGGTTGTCCCAATTGAAAAATGTCCCAGACAAACGGGATACAACATGCGGTTGGCACGAGATAGAGCAAGGGATGCTGCATCATGATCTTTCCGGTAGTCAGATACACCGACAAGAAAATACTCACAATCCACAACGCCGCATTTGTCATGACAAAAAGGATAATCATGGGAAGGAACCCAAAGATGCTCATAAAGGCATAAAGAACGGCAGCAGTGGGCGGATACAGGAACTGGAATGTTTCACCTCCCTTGATATAAATATCTCCACCAGAAAGCATACTCTGACCTGCCTGATAAAACCTGCCGTAGTCCTTGGTACTGCCGCGGAAATAGTTACAAACAGGCAGGACGCAAAACACCAGAATAATAACTGCAAATATGATTATAAGAACTTTATAGGTGCGCTTTTGCTGATTTGTTTTCAGGTTCATCCCATCATTTCTCCGCTTTGCTTCTTTTCATGGACTGGACAGGAATAGATTTGTAGCATATTTTATTCTCCGTTGCAAATATTTCCTTATGAAAAACATTCCTCTTCCAATTTTAACCTTATCCGCGTAAACTTATTGATAGAAGCTGAGAAAATTGTTCATAACTTGGTAAAAAAGGCTGTTTCCCTTGAACAAGCCATAGCACTGCATAAAAATCTTTATTCAATAATAGTATACAGGTATCTATGATTACTACTTCTCATAATCTTAATAACGACACCCTCTGCAAGACCGTTTTTTTTGAAACCTTTGGCTGTCAGATGAATAAGCTCGATGCTGAGCTTTCGTTAGGGCTGTTGCAGGAAGATGGCTACAAGATTGTCGACGCGGTTGATGAGGCAGATGTGATTTTATTCAATACCTGCAGCGTACGCCAGCATGCGGAAGACAAGGTGTATTCTCATTTGGGAGCGCTGAAGGCATTAAAGAAAAAACGCCCTGAAGTTATTGTGGGCGTCCTCGGTTGCATGGCACAAAAAGACGGCGAAGCAATATTTAAGCGTATGCCCCATGTAGACCTGGTCTGCGGCACCCGTATGTTTTCACGTCTGCCAGAACTGATTCTTAACATCAGAAATCACGGATCGCATGTCCTTGCCATAGACGAAGATCACATCGTTAACGTAAAAAGGGCTGTGGCATACCGGCCGAACAGGTATCAGGCATTCGTTACGATTATGCGGGGCTGCGATAACTATTGTTCTTATTGTATCGTGCCCTACGTGCGCGGACGGGAGATTAGCCGCACTATCGCCGATGTAAAAGAAGAGGTGCAATCCCTTGTCTCAAACGGCTGCAAAGAGATTACCCTCCTGGGACAAAATATTAATTCGTATGGAAAAGGCCTGCCGGGAGGCGTTACCCTGGGAGACCTGCTATCCGAATTGAACGACCTAGATGGGCTCGAACGGATTCGGTTTGTGACCTCCCATCCTGCCGACATGTCCCGCGACATCATCCGCACCATAAGCCGTTTGGGAAAGGTCTGTGAACACTTACACATGCCCGCGCAATCGGGCTCCGATCAAATCCTTGCTAGAATGCGGCGCGGCTATTCTGTAAGCTATTACCGTGATTTGATCTCGTATGCAAGGGAACTGATTCCCCATATCATGGTAGCCAGCGACTTCATTGTGGGCTTTCCGGGTGAAACGGATGCGGATTTCCAGGAAACCGTCCGGCTCATGGAAGAGATACGTTTCCAGAACTGTTTCATCTTCAAGTACTCCCCTCGTACTGGCACAAAAGCAGCCGGACTCAAGGATGACGTGTCCGATGAGATAAAAAGAGCGCGAAATATGAAACTGCTGGAATTGCAAAAAGGCATCAGCCTCGAAGAGAACAAGAAGCTGATCGGGAGGGTAGTGCAGGTGCTTGCAGAAGGAGCCAGCAAGTCGGATACAAATAAATTATCAGGCCGTACCCGGCAAAACCACATCGTCGTTTTCAATGGCTCGCTGGATTTCGTGGGAAGACTGGTAAATGTTTTGATACATGAGGCAACAGACCTTACTCTGTTTGGTACGTTAACGTAATGAGTGATGAATTTTCTCTTGTCGCTTGTTGTTCAAGTTCGGGGGTTTTAAACCCATCCCATCGGGGCATAAGAAAAGATGCCACAAAAAGAGTTTATAGTATATTGACAACCGGTAGCGCAATTTTTTATTCTGAAAGAACATCAACACATTACCCACGGCATTTACGGCTAAATTCAGACTAATTTTTACCAGATAGAATATTCGAAGCATGAGATATGAAAAGGCGCTTCTGTTTTTCCTAAAAAACAGATACAAGGAACGGCAATACTCCACCTGCGATTGCCAGGGAGCTCTCTTCTTGCTCTGTCCACCCAGATGAATAACCCTTGCTTCCGGTATATGATACACTTTCCAGCCTGCCTTTTGCATGCGATAACACCAATCGGTTTCCTCGAGGAAAAAGAAGTAATCTTCATCCAATTTCCCAACATCCTCTATCGCCTTGTTCCTTATCATCATACATGCCCCGATAACGGATTCTACTTCCACCGGTTGCGTTGCCTGCGTCTTTTTGCTGGGATATTTTTTGGGAAAGAGCCATCGCAATAAACTCTTGTTAAAAAGTTCCGTTGCCAGGGTCGGATAATTATCATAACTATGCTGCCGTGTACCGTCGGGTTTCTGCAATTGCGCGCCAGCAATTCCGGCGTCTTTATGCTGTTCCATGAATGAATACATTGCCGATATGGCATCTCTCTGCAAAAGGGTATCGGTATTGAGTAACACGCTATAGGTATATGTTTCGATGGTATTCTTCAATGCCTGGTTCACGGCGGCAGCAAATCCCCTGTTCTCCTGGTTTTCTATCACACAAACCCGGGGAAATTGGTCATGCACGGCTTTAACGCTTTCATCCTGAGAACCATTGTCAACGACGTATATCTGGTACTTAAGGTCGGTGGCCGTTGTATAAATGGAACTGAGACAATCGAGTAATAATTGTCTCGTGTTCCAGTTTATAATGATAAAATTCAGGGCAATCATAGGAAAAGGATAAAAAGAGAAATTAAGAAAGTGTGACGTTACCCACCTCAGCAACAGCGACTTCCACAATATCTTCGACCCGGATTCCTTCTGTACGATAAATGATGTGCGCAATCTCCGGCGGAGGACCCCAGTGATGAAAATTGCCCTTGAGAAAGAGTGCAATGGTACGCACACCCAGGGCACAGGAGAGGTGCATGGGACCACTATCACAGGCAATGAAGAGATTGCAATGCGCGACCATGGATGCAAATATTCTCAAAGAGGATTCAAAAACAAGGGGAACATCTTTCCCCAGGGATTGTCTAAACAATACCATCAATTCTTTCTCGTCGGGTCCAAAAAAAACGATGACACGCATCCCCTGAGCACGAAGGGTGGTAATCAGTTCCAGGAAATTTTCTACCGGCCATTTTTTCCCTTTAGACTTTCTTCCCCCAACAAAAACCCCAACAATCGGAACGTGATTCAACTCCATGAATGCCATTACCTTCCCCTTCCCTTTGGCCTTCTCTTCGGAAGACAATATCAGTTGTGGTAATATCTGCTGTGTTTCCATTCCCATGGTGCGAAAAAATACGGGCAACACTTTATACTTATTTGTTTCGGCTGGTCTTGGAACTGACATAGTAAGCCAGTAATCCCATTTTCCCTGAGATCCGGCACGAATACGTGCTCCGGAAAATCCCACGACAAGAGAACTCGTCATCGACTGTGAACAACTCACATCAACTGCCAGATCATACTTCATAGACCGGATTTTGTATAAGAGAGAAAAATACGACCATAAAATGCCAGGGAATTTGCGGGTTATACCATAGTGCTGGTTAACAGGCAGGTGCTGATACAGCACTCCTGATACAGGCGCCCCGACAAAATCAATCCTGGCATGGGGAAAATTTTTCTGAAATATACTTATGGCCGGTATTGCCAGAATGGCATTGCCTATGCGAAAGTTGATTCGCACCAGCAAGATCTTTTTTATCTCCTCTCCTGGGAGACTGACTTTTTCCTTCCTTACCTCACCCAGAAACAGGTTGATCGTCCTCATGAGCAGACCGCGGATCTTTTTATTCAAATAATAAGGGAAGGGATGTTTCCGCCATAACCCTCCCCGTTTTTTCTTTGTTTTGACCATAATTTCTTTTCCTGCAGTAAATGCAGAAAATGGAAAATTTGAAGAGTAAGTAAATGCCGCAAAGCTCCGTGTTGTGAAAAATCACCAGCATTGAAAATAATATCTCAGCGTTCTGAGATTGAGTGGATCATGTTTCAAAGAAAGACGGAAATTTTCGTGCGCCAGACGTTTCTTCCCTGTTCGTGCATAATACCGTCCGGCCTTCGCATGATGTGAAGCAAGCCGCTTTTGGTAAAGTTTTTCACTTATTCCGCACGTTGTGTCCTTGAATGCCGTATAGGTTTTATCAATAACCTGTTTTTGATATTTCAAGACATTCTCCCGGTTCTTGCTCAAAGAACCAGGATTGTGCCGGTATTTCACCAGGGGTTTATTAATTCCCGCAACCTGAAAAGAGAAGGCGATCCGCAACCACATATCCCAGTCCTGGCAATTAAACAGCTGTTCATCGAATAAACCCGTCGCTTCAAACACTTCCTTTCGCACCACTACGGATGAGGTAAGGATAAAATTTTGTTCAGAAAAGAGCTGGATAAATATTTTGCCCGATGGTAACCGCTTCTTCACGGCGTCATCGGAGACCACCCCCTTTTCATCGATATTGAGATGCTTTGAGTATACCATGCTGATATCGGGGTGCTGAGAGAAATGCCCGATATCGGTCTGTAATTTTTCTGGAAACCAAAGGTCGTCCCCATCAATAAAGGCTATGTAAGCGCCCCGAGCTGCTTGGATACCGATATTTCTGGCCGTGGGAGATCCTTTATTTTGTTCTAAATGAATGCACTTTATCCGTTGCATAAACGGCTGCAAAACTTCTTTGGTGTTATCTGTTGATCCATCATCGACTACAATAATCTCGTACGGGTGGTACGTCTGCGCCAAGATTGATCCCACGGATTCCGGCAAGAAACGGGCGCTGTTATAGGTAGGTACGATTACACTAACTAAGGAATTCTTGTCATTCATGGCGCTATTTTGAGACGCGCTGATTTCCGGTGAAAGATTTCATATTTTTCGTCTCAATGTGCTCTCGTAGAGTGCATATATTTCTTGCCCGATTTTGTTAAGATCGTAAGTCTTTCCCTGATGCTCCGATCTTTTCGAAAAATCGATGAGCATATTTCTCTCTGAATACAATGCATCAATTTTTTTCATTATTTCCGCCGGATCATGACGAACAACAAAACCGTTTACCCCATCGCGAACAATTTCCTGCATGAAATCATCGTGTAAACAGACGATCGGTTTTCCTATAGCCTGACATTGCCTGAGAGCGCGCGCAGTTCCGTCAGAACCTGCTACCGTATACAGCATGATATCAAAAGAATAAAGAGCATCCCAGTAATCATCTTTTCGGTATCCACCGGGGATTATCACCGCTTCAAGCCCATATTTTTTTAGAGGATCCATGACAAGTTTCTGAAGATACGGCCCTTTCCCAAACAGTAAAAACTTGATTCTTTTCTTCGATTCCTTTACCAGTTTTGCTGTTTCAATAATCAGATCAAATCTTCTGTATGGTTGAACGCGCATGACAAGGCCTACGACAAAATCTTCTGCGTGTAATCCAAATGCAGGCCGAACATTTTGATGGTGTGCCGGTATCTGCTGCAGATCTAACCACGGTTTTATATAGACAACCTTGCCCGAGTTCCGAAGTAATTCATCATGGAGTTTTTTCTGAAAAATCGTTATTACATTTGCGGTATTCCAAAGGATTCTTTTCAATCTCCCGGGATAAGCGCTCTTAAGGCTTGAAAATACCTTCACAAAATTTTTAGAATTCCCGGGAAGGGTAGCCAGGTCCCGTTCGCGAAAGAAATGAATTACATCAGGTTTAACCTGACGGATACTCTGCAGGATTAACCTTCTGTTTTTTATGAGCGAACCAATACCGTCACGCTTTTGCAGTCCCTGCATAAGATGAATTCTGTCGGTCCTGACTTGGGCAATAAACCTGTTTTCAGGGCGCTTCGGTGTGCTCATAAGTAAACAAACTCCTGCTTTTTCACTCATAAAATTGCACAATTCAACGATGGGTTGAGATGGCCCTGTCCATTTATAATCTGAGTATATATAAAGTATCTTCATGTATGATAACGTTCTTTTATGATATTGATAACTTTTGGTAGGTTTGCTTTTAAGGAATAGGAAGATTCTACCGTTTTCATCCCTTCCAGTCCGATACGTTCCCGAAGGAGCTTGTCCTTTATAAGAAGACCGATCTTTTCGACCCATTCTTGCGCGGAGGCAGCAAAAAGGCCATTTACCCCTTCCTGGATAATTTCGTTATGCACGCCCACAGGGGAACAGACAACGGGAATTCCCACAGAGAGATACTGCAGCAACTTTGTTGCGCATTTGCCTTTCGTCCACTCATGATTTGGTAAAGGTGCAAGGCCTATGTCAACGTCCTGCAGATCAGCATTCTCATCCTCCAGTGCCCACATTTTTTTGATAACGGGCATTGTCCTGCACTCGAAAAAATCGTTACAAATAATCTTTAACTCCAGAGACTTATCCTTGCTTGCCAATTGATCAAAGGCCGGGGTTAATTCCTCTAAGAACGGGAGCGAAGACTTGCTTCCTATCCATCCAAGGGTAATATTTTTTTTATCTCTCCGGTAATCCTTCATGGTATAGCGGCTTGTGTCAATTGCTGTCGGTATAACAACGACATTGTTATTATACGGTAATGCCTGTGCTTTCAGGTACTGATTTCCGGCGATAACCTGATCACTGTACCGTACCATTCTTGCAAACGTCCTCTGTCTCTTAAAGGACCTGCCGCCGCCATCCACAGGGCTTTTAAACATTACGGCATCATCGAAGTCGTAGATAATCCTGATATGTTTTCTGGTAAGATACCAGAGCTGCCACCGCCAGAGCCGTTTCTTTTGAACGAAGAGCACCTGGTAATCTTTGAGTTCTGCAAAAAGTTTCATCCACTGGCAGAAAGAATCCGGAAAGAGCGAGACTTTGGCATCAATGTGCGATTCTTTGAGATAAGGAACATATTGTAATACCCGGTATCTGCTTGCAGGGTGATTCCATTCTTGTATAAGAAAATAGACCTTTTCCATTTTTATTGGTTGAAACAAAGAACCTTATTGATCCGTCTCATTTGGGAATATCTCTCTGCCGTAAAAACGTATCATTTTGAAACGGATATGTTCGGGTTCCATACATGTTTTCGCCGTATGCTTAGTCGGATAATTGCTCGTAATATGTGCTTGTCTGCCGTAGCAAAATCCTGAATGCCTGCATATGCCTTGTAAAATCGCAATCTGTCGGTGTACGTGATACAATGAGGAATTGATGCATTGAGTTGCGCTAAATTTTTTACCTTTTTTCTGATGGTTATTTTTTTTTGAAAGGAGACTCGATCCAGATCCAGATAAAATAAATTCCAGGTATCCGGCACTTCCAGCATCATGATATTGTTCGCCTTTAAATCACGATGATAGGTGCCGGAGTCGTGCAGATGCCTGAATGACCTTGCTAACCGGGAAATAAACCTTTTTTTCTTTTCCGGCATAGTTTTGTTATAAGGATCACGAAACCGTTCACTGACATATTGGTTGCACGGAAGACAAGGGGAAATATCTTCCATAACGATAAAGCTTTTCTTAATCCTTGCAAATCGTTTTTCCTCAAATAATGCAATGGGTTTGGGAGTAAGAAAGTTCGCCGCTATCAAACCATGTGCGGCGAGCCATGCCCTGCGTGCGGGAGAACTCCGGATGGAATAGAAAAATCTCTTCAAGGCGGATGGATACCGGTATTCTTTGATACACACACTTTTGACGCCTTCGTGAGATGCGGGAATACGCGTAATGCTTGTCTTTGCGGATGATTTTACCACCATCTCGGGCCGTTCTTTAAAGGAAATCAGATGTCTGTCAATCAAGGCAGCCAGGACGCTAACGTCCCATTCATTCCGCATATTTACCTTATAACCGGCATAGGTAGTAACCGTGAAGACGTTGTTCGTCTTTAAACATTTCCTCGTTCTGCTCTGCCAAAATCTCTTTTTGGTCTTGTAAATTTTCTTCAAAACGGTCTTGCAGAAAATTTCTCCATTTTTGGGAGATAACAAATGATTTGTATACGTATGGATCAACCCTGTTAGTTCCTCCGTGGTGCAGGTATCCATAATAGAATAGAGGAATCTCGATAACTCATTCATCCTGAAAGACAAGGGAGGGGGCTTCTTAAATAAAGCACGTCCGACGTCTAACAAATAAAAGGATGCAGGATTTCTGGTATCTACGAGTACATTTTCAGCGTGGAGTTCTCCGTGAAAAATCCCAAGATCATGTACTTTTTTAATATAAGAAATAAGATCGTTCAGAAACATTTTCTTTTGTAATGCCGCTGTGGATGATTGCAGAATAGTACTTAAGAATGCCTTTACCGTTGTACTGTTTGGTATATTCTGTGAAATGATATAACAATCCTTCAGTATTCCAAAACGTCTCTTTTCTCCCACGGCAACCGGCTCTGCGGTAAGCACATGGTTTTTTTGCAACCAATGGCTATGAGTCCACTCCCTGTATGCCTTTGATAATGAAAACAACGATTTAACACCTTCCGGAAAATTCTTTGTCGTGTATTGCTTTATGTAAAAAAACTCGCCACGACATCGGTATCGCAATACTTTCTTATAATATCCGCTGCGTATAACCTCACACGCATTATTTTTGTGCATAGCATCGGATATCTCGCTGAATACATCTGACGATATGCTGGTTACCTTCCATCGAATATCATTTCTGATATAACTGTTAAAGACCATAGGAATCAGGAGTGGATATTCGATACCTTCCGGTAAACCTGAAGTGTTTTTTCAATATTTGCCTGAAAGGAATACCTTTCTGCCTTTAGCCTTGCAAGGAAACCCATATGCTCTCTCGCTTCTTTGTTTAAAAGCGCCCGCAGATATTTTGCTATTTCCTCTGCATCAATGGGATGGCGAACGGTAAAACCGTCTTCTCCATGCGTAACAATCTCTGATACGCCACTTGCGCTGCTAACAATAACAGGAAGTCCTGATGCCATTGCCTCAAGGCAAGCTGTGCCAAAGGCATCATACTCACTGGGAAAAATAAAAATATCTCCCGCTGCATATATTTCATGGATATGCTTGCAAACGCCGGCGAAGACCAGTTTGTCAAGCACGCCTTTTTTTTTGGCAAATCTCTGGTATTCCCGAACGTTTCCTCTTCCCACGACGAGCAATTTTATTTTTTGAGAAGCACCAAACAAAGATAACGCATTGATAACATGCCTCAGTCCCTTCCTCTTAAATCCGGAACCGACGAACAACACGAGCACTTCGTCCGGTGTAATTGCATATTGAGCCCGTATCCTGTCACGGTATATCGGTCTGTTGTGTGGGGTAAATACCTTGACGTCTACGCCATTATAAATAACCTCAATATCATCAGGAGATAGCTGGTAATGCCGTATTAATTCACCCTTGCATTGTTCTGAGATGCAGGTAATTTGTTTATAACATTTCTTCTTGAAAATAATCTTCTCTAAAAGCAAGAGGGAAAAATGTCTCGGATTCATACACATGAATATCTTACCCAGCCTTGATTGCATCAAGGGATAGGTATGCATCATATAGTCCCAATGGCATCCACCGCCGACACGATAAATATCCTGAGACAATGTCTGGGTGAATCCATGAATAAGATCGAATGCTATTGCAGAATTTTTAATAATCTTAGGAGCATTTACGGCAAATGTCCAGTATTTTAATGGAGACCAGAAAGTAATGGCCGGAATACGATGAAAGATTAATCTCTTGTCCGGATCCGGGCAGGATCGATGCGCAAAAATATGAACTTCATGGCCACGATCAAGGAGTTGTTTGGATGCGTTCCACACATAACTCTCCACCCCCCCCTTTTCCCTGATAAATTGATACACCACGAATGCAATCTTCATCATACAGCGCTAGAGGTATTTCCAAAGATAAATTTTACTATAATACCACAAAAAAATTGAAAGAGAAATTGGTAAAATTTAAATATGACGATATAACATTTCAAAAAGGATGGAGCGCGTGGTAACGTGTGAAATAATGACGTGTTGAAAACAGTTTGTACAGGGAAAGACACCAGATTTTCAAACGCCATCATTCATGGCATGGCTTATTGAGCATGATGAAAAAAGACGGGGGGGATGTATAATTAAGGATGTCTGAGATGTACCGAGAAGAACTGTTATGGTTACCGGGCTATTTTCTCTGTCGTTCAACATAGTTCCTTTGATGACATACAAACAGGAAGCAATTTTGAACCATTGATCTTTTGAAAAATTAAATTGTTGTAGAAATTTGCATTTTGTAGAAATATCAATTATAATGGAAAAATGAAGGTTTAGGCGCATCTGAAAAAACCTAGGTGTTGTTTACTGACCCTTTACAATCCCTAAGTGACATGAGGATGCGCCTTCTTTATTCCAAACCCTCGTACTTTTCCAAAAACGCCTCCATTTCTTCAATCCGTTCTTTATTGACGGCATAAATCCTTTGAGGAGGTGACTGGATGTATCGAATTTTTAACCATCCTTTAGAAACCAGAAAATCAATGGTTGCCTGAACCTCTTCTTTTTTCCACTTAAACCGTGGCTCACTTGAAATCCACCATTGAATAATACCATCAAAAGTATCTTTTGCATTCCGATGTTTGAATATGTACTGTATAAGATCGAGCACCATAGCATAATTCCTTTTCTTTCACAAAAACCTTTCAAATATTTTTGATTTCTTTAAATAGCAATGGTGATGCCAAAGAAGAAATATGCCCTCAACCCTTAATTTACCTTGTTTCTTAGATAATGAATCCAACGATAGGTAACATTTTTGCCGCACTGTGACAAATCAATTTTTTAAATAACTCCTTTAATAACAAACAGATAAGACCTGCGGTCTAAAATTCGCACCCCGTGCGGTTGATTCGACACAGATAAAGTCCGAAGCGCAAAATTCGTGCGCTGATACTGACAGGATTAATTCCATTTGTTAGTTTGCTAAAAATGTCCAAATTATTTCAAAAGATACTACCTGTACGACCAATACTGTCCTGGTTGGAATTGTTCAAAAAACTCACCTGTTTTCTCCCCATTTAGCAGGAGAGATTTGGCTGCGGCCGTGCTGCCCTATGGTACATTCTTAACCGAGAATGTATTCCGTTCAATGCCATATTTTTTAATCAGACGTTGGAATGCCCTGCGGTCTAACCCCGCAACTTTTGCAGCTTTCGTGATATTTCCCTGCTGCTTTGCCAGAAGGTCGACCAAATAGCCTCGTTCGAACTGCACAACAATTTGCTTCTTGGCACCCTGGAAGGTATGATCTCCTGAAGCATCTTTTTGCAGAGGTAAGGAAAGATTGATATTGTCAGGTTGCAGGATAGTGGCAAGACAGAGCACCATGGACTGTTGGATCACACCTTCCAACTCCCGTACGTTTCCCGGCCAGGAATAAGCCAAGAGTTTTTGCATGGCAGAGGGAGAAATCCGCGGTTTCACCCGCCGATATTGCAACGCATAATGTTCAAGGAAAAAATCCACCAAAAGGGGGATATCTTCCATTCGCTCACGAAGAGGCGGAATGTGAAGTTTCAGAATATTTAAACGATAATACAGGTCTTCACGGAAGGTTTTTGTCTTCACCTTTTCTCTTAAGTCGGCATTCGTAGCAGCAATCAAACGGACATCGGCAACTTTGCTTTTAGAGGAACCGAGAGGACGGTATTCAAATTCCTGTATAAAACGAAGCAACTTAATCTGAGCAGACGGGCTTAACGTATCAACTTCGTCTAAAAAAATTGTTCCTCCTTCCGCTTCGGCAATGAGCCCTTTTTTTTCTGATGAAGCATCGGTAAATGCCCCTTTTACATGCCCAAATACCTCACTTTCAAAGAGTTGGTCCGGCAATGCACCACAATTAACCGGAATAAACGGTCTGCCATGCCGCTGGCTATTGTAATGGATTGCTCGTGTAAAAAGCTCCTTTCCTGTACCTGTCTCTCCCAAAACCAAAACCGGCGCATCTGACAGCGCCAGGTGTGGTATTTTCTCAATGACATTCAAAAAAGAGGGAGATTTTCCTATGAGTTGTTTATGGTTGAATATTCTCTTAACGGTTTCGAGAGGGGCGGTATTTACCGCTTGTTTAGTCCACACGATAAGACGTTGTAAACGCAAAAGAAATTCTTTCTGTGTAATAGTACACAAAAAAAAATCATCCATACCGCTGGCGAGGGATTGGAATATTTCTGCAGAGTCAAAATTCTTTGTGCAAAAGAACCCGTAAATAACCGCCTGGTTCCAATGTTTTCTGAGATGATGAACAAGATCCAATGAGGATATTTTCATCGAAGAACGCATGAAAATAAGATCAGGGATAGCGCTTACTGGCCAAGGTGGGAAAAAGGTAATTGTTTGAGACGATAGCTTATTCTCTGAAAAGATATTCTCAACAAGACGGAAAAGCTGTCTGCAGTTGTCGTGCGGGTTAGTATCCGATTCAAGATCGACAAACAAAGCGTGGTAAGGTGACATTCTCCCTCCATGTGGTTTTTTCGCAAGAGGACGCATTACAATACGCCCCAAAGAGGTATAGAATAACAAGCAATAATTTTTGAGATTATTCAAAAGGCTTCTTGTTATCCATATTTTCGGATATTTAAAAAAAAAGTGAAGTATCTCACCAGAAAAGGACTGTGGTTTGCTCGTCTCGCAGATCAGAGAAAGGGATATGCAGACAAACCCACAGATAAAAACTTTAGCAAGCTTTTATCTGGAGTTCTTTATTGTATTCTTGCTTGTTATCATGGTAAAGTATAGAGGTTTACTGCTAAGAAATATCAAAACAAATTTCCGATTCTGATCACCCGACACGGAATTACCCCTCTCAGATGTATGAATAAGAAACAGAATAAACATAAAAAGCCAGCGGTATGGCAACGACACCGTATCGAGAAGGGACCACATCTTGAGATTCTGCAGGCACGCTTTGATTGGCTAAAACATCCCAGAAATCACAAAGAAATGAAACGTCTGGTGCTTGAAGCAAATGACTGGGTGAACGTAGTTGCTACTACACCAGGCAATGAAATCGTGGTTGTCCGGCAATACCGGTTTGGCATCGGAAAGATAACCACCGAAATACCTGGCGGTATGGTTGACCACGGTGAGGATTCCAGGGCGGCAGCAATTCGGGAATTAAAGGAAGAAACCGGTTATACCTGTGCCAACTGGATTTATCTCGGTTCTGTCGAACCGAATCCGGCAATTTTGAATAATGTGTGCCATTCCTGGCATGCAAAAGACGCCGTTCAGACAGGAGAAATGCATCCTGACGAGGGTGAAGATATTGTCGTTGCTACGCTGACGCTCGATGAAGTACGATACGAAATTAAGGAAGGTAATTTCCGTCATTCACTAGCGCTCCTGGCACTTACAAAAGTTTTTAACTTATGGAATGGAACTCTATGAAAGGATTTTTTCGCCATTACCGACTTTAGCGAGAAAAAACTGGCCACGGGTGAACCGGTGGGATGGAAGACCCACAAAGGCATTTGCAAAGAGATCAGACACAGAATCATGCCGCGTATTGTGGACATAGAAAATAGAAAGGCGCTTTATGTACCTGCCCATGATGACGGCACAATTCTTTTCAAACCCAGGACGAAATTTCAATGAAAAAAGTATTCTTTATCTCCTTGATTAACTGAATTGGAAATAAACATGAACCACGAGCAATATATTCAACCACTTCTCACTGCGCTTCACGCCGCAAAACGTGCCGGCGAAGCCATTCTTGAAGTCTATAATTCAGACTTTGCCGTTGAGCACAAAGATGACCATTCGCCTCTGACCTTAGCAGATAAACGTTCTCACGAAATTATTCTGAATGGGCTACAACAGACACGGAGCACAAATAACAAAGAAAACCTCTTAAATAACCCGCTCTTGCCTATACTAAGCGAGGAAGGAAAAGATATTCCTTATAACGAACGAAAAAGGTGGGAGTATTTCTGGCTCGTTGACCCCCTTGACGGGACAAAGGAGTTTATCAAGAGGAACGGAGAGTTCACAGTAAACATTGCACTCATCCACAAAGACAAACCCGTCCTCGGATGCATCTATATACCAGTGCAAGATTGCTTCTACTTTGCCGCTGTAAACCTCGGCGCCTATATGCTCGTGAATAGTAAGATTGTGTCTGACGATCTCACGATAAAAAAACTCCTTGATGCATCACAGGGCCTACCGTTAAGCGCTAATACCAGGAAATCTGCACTCCCTAAGAACCAGGACATCATGGAGAAACATCGTGCACTTACCATTGTTGGTAGTCGTTCACATGCAACACAGGAACTGTCAGAGTTTGTAGATAAAATAAAAGAAACGTCCGGCGAGGTTGCATTCATCTCTGCGGGAAGTTCCCTGAAATTTTGCCTTGTGGCAGAAGGCAAGGCGGACATCTATCCGAGATTTGGCCCAACAATGGAATGGGACACAGCAGCCGGACAGGCTATCGTAGAACAGGCACAAGGGTGGGTTCTCGATATACCTACCAAAGGACTGCTAACGTATAATAAGAATACCCTCGTTAATCCCTTTTTTCTGGCTAGTGGACAAGGATTCCCGCCTTCACAACTTAAGTCGTTATTATCATGCCCGGATAGGACATGAGACTGCTTCTCGTCAGGAGAGATCACCTTCTGTTAACCCCGATTACGATACTGCACAGGTGCTTCCCGGAAGGAAATCGGATCAGGATACTAATGGACGCAAAAAGGAAATATTTGGAAGAACCGAAGGATTTCTGTATAATGCCTTTTTGTATTTTATTGGAGTAATACCACTGTACCAAGACTAATTTTTAGTTCAGCAGAGGAGAGATACCATGCAATATGAACATCACGACCTGGTTCATGAATTCCCTGAATATCGCGAAAAGATTCATGATCTTAAGATGACCAATAGTCACTTTAAAAGACTCTTTGATAACTACCATAAACTCGACAAGGAAATTTACCGGATTGAAAATGATATTGAACCCGCTTCAGACACGACACTGGAAGATCTTAAGAAGCGTAGGCTTGCCTTAAAAGATGAGCTTTTCCATATGCTGCAACAGGAAAAGAGCTAAAAGGCTATCGTGGTTTTGTGCTATATACACCAGGCTTTCTGTGAAAGCGCACGATTCTGAGTAAATGAGAGTCTTCGTGCGAAAATATATTTTTGTACTCGTTTGTGAGCCTTCTGCCTCTTCGCATCATGATCGCTCGGTCTACTTCAGGATGCGTGCCTTGGTCATGGAATGTGCCTCTTGCCGGTGATATCTTGCATTGTACGAAGCAGCCTAATTATTGCTCCTTTCTAAGCTGGACAGACACTCTCTTAAATGGTTCAATCTTGCCGTAATCGCAGCGGTAAAAGCAGAATCGAACATACCAAACAGCCTCTGATGCATCATAAAATTGAGGTGTCTTTCCAAAAAATCCAATAGTCCTTTGGGATTAAACCCAGCTTTTTGCGCATACAAGATGCCCTTGGTATCCGCATCCTGTTCAAACTCTTCAAGGTGGCTATACAAAAGTAATACCTTTGTCATGGAATGAAGCTCTTTTTCATCGCGGGAATTAATTTCCATAACCTCGTGGTATAGCTTTGAGGCATGTCTCAGGGATACGTGGGCAACTTCATGACCAATAATTCCTGCTACCTCATCTTCCGTTTGCGCAAACTTTAATAAACCATAAGTCAGATAGATGTGGCCACCGGGGGCGGAAAATGCGTTAATTGAAAGAGATTGCAGGATGACACAGGTAAAGGGGAGGATATTTCGGTCGGAAGCGGCAGCTACCCTTTGCACGATGCTATTTACGGCTTGATTAAAATCAGGGTCGTCTTCCAGATAAAATTGATGTCGGATATACTCATCAACGTGTTTTCCCAGCTCAACCTCTTCTGCATCGCTTATTTCCGCAGGCGGATTATGGAGTTGCCAATCATCGCCAGCTATACTCAACGGGCCTGGGAAGAAGAAAATAATTGCAGGAATGGCTATATGAAAAAGCAGACTTTTGGGTAATACCATAATACAACCCCCTTGCAAAAACTTCTTAAAAAAGAAGTTTTTGCAAGATAATACTATAAACCAACGCTTCAGATCACTTTCACATACGTCGCCTGTGGCCCTTTTTCGCCCATTTCTTCAGCAAAACGCACCGCCATACCAACGGTCAAATGTTTAAATTCATAGTTCTTAACACTATGCTCGTGGAAATAGATCTCGCGGCCATCCATCGTGGCAAGGAAGCCATAGCCCTGATCCGAAAACAGCGTTTTGATAAGCCCACGGAGCGCTTCCGCGTGTTGTTTCACATCCCCCCGCTGCCTTCTGGCAAAGTCCTCCAGCTTACGGCAAATATCACGAAAGGCATCTCGTATGGCAAGATAAAGATCTTTATTGGGATCGAGTTTCACCACAATCTCGGCGCCAGGAACTGTTATGTCGATACGCAGATTGTACAATGATCTGTGGGGAAGAGCCTCTACCATGACCCTGCAGCTCGTAATTCTGCTGTAATACTTATCTAACTTTTCTGCGTGCTCACGGATATTCGACTCAATTGCTTCGGTGAGTTCTAAATTTCGCGAGGTAATTTGCAATGGTAATATCACGAGACATCATCCTCCGTTTTTTAGAATGGAGCGGGCGAAGGGAATCGAACCCTCATACCCAGCTTGGGAAGCTGGTATTCTACCACTGAATTACGCCCGCTTTAGATTTTTATGATGTGTAATCCAACACTTCTAAATCTCGTTCCCCCATGATTTTTGAAGAACAGGAAATCGCATGTTTCATCACAGCGATGGATCGGGCATACTGTAAGCCCTGATACGTGCCGCGACGCTCAAATTCCTGCGTTATCCCGTTAGTAATCTCCGCCTTACTGGCCTTCCATACGGGTGACAGGAGAAAATTGCCATGCGTATCGCCGACGAGCCTTTGTACAGTAACATCAGATGGGATGCGCTCTAAAAAACCGACAGCAAGCTTGATGTACGCATTCCTGTTCAGGGTTTGCACTTTTCCTTGAAAATACTCCTCAGCCAGTGCGGTATTTTTGGCCACATACAAGTGATGCAGCTTTACCCCCTGTATACCCAAACGTGCTACTGTCTCGGCGGTTTCCATCATCTCTTCCTCCGTCTCGCCGGGTAGTCCTAAAATAACATGAACACATATATTGATGCAAGTTTTTTTTGTGCGCTGTATGGCATCCAGAAATGTCCTGGAATCATGCCCCCGGTTAATTCGCCTTAAAGTCTTATCGTGGATGGATTGAAGCCCATATTCGATCCAAACGTGATATTTCTTTGTATAACCATCGATAAGACCTAAAATCTCATCCGAGATACAGTCCGGTCTCGTGCCGATGGAAAGTCCCACAACATCTCCGTCACTCAGCGCCTCTTCATAACAGGATCTTAACGTTTCAACATCAGCGTACGTATTGGTAAAAGACTGGAAATACGCGATAAATTTCTCTGCTCCATATCTCTTTTTATGGAATTCCTTACCTCTTTCAATTTGCTCTCTTACCGGAAGAGAATGTCCTTTGACGTTGGGACTAAAACTTTCATTGATGCAGTATGTACAACCACCCACTGCAACGCGCCCATCACGATTCGGACACGTAAAACCGGCATGAAGCGGAATCTTGTGCACCTTATAGGGAAAATGTTCCTTCAGGTATTCACGAAACGGGTAAAACCGGTGTTTTAAAAGACAGGGTTTCAGGTGAAGAGAAGAAACTCCATTTTTCATGTGGTAATTTTATCACGGATATGACAATTATCAAATACAATCTGACAGGATGCGGCAAAGACGATTGCGTATGCAGGAACATGGACTCGCAACCTGTTTCACGTATTTCTTTTGTTATTCATGTCAGACTTGTAAAAACGGTAGGTATTTTTGCCGCGTGCCTTGGAAAGGTACATGGCAATGTCTGCCTTTTTGATCAGTTCTTCCGGACTCTCTGCATCGAACGGATAGAGGCTGATACCAATGCTGGTGGTGGTATGAATTTCATGGCCTTCGAGTCTGAACGGCTGATTGAGTGCATCAATAATTTTGCTTGCAACAATAACCGTATTAAGCGCATGAACCAAATCAGGCAGGAGAATGGTAAATTCATCACCGCCCGTACGAGCAACCGTATCACCCCTGCGCACGCATTGTGTCAGTCGCTCTGCAAACCTTTTTAGCAACAAATCGCCCATATAATGGCCTAATGTATCATTGATACTTTTGAAATGATCCAGATCAAGAATCATAACCGCTACCAGCTTTTTATAGCGCTTTGCATGAACCAAAGCCACTTTCAATCGGTCTTGAAACAGGTTGCGGTTGGGTAAGGCAGTCAGAGTATCATAGTAGGCCATATAGGTGACAAGGGCCTCTGATTGTTTGTGCGCAATTGTATTTCCTATAATATCTGCAGTGATGTGCAGCAGCGCAATATCCTCCTCATGCCACGGGTCAACAGCAACAACTATGCTCAAGATTGAAGATACCGACAACTGGAAAACCAGGACAATCCAACAGTATCATCATTTTTGTGGAATTGGTTTTTATGCCCTGGGGTGCGCCTTATCATACACCTGCTTCAACCGTTCTGTAGTAATATGAGTATAGATTTGCGTTGAGGAAAGATTGGCATGCCCCAGCAGCTCCTGGACAGATCGCAGATCAGCACCGTTGTCCAGCAAATGGGTTGCAAAGCTGTGGCGAAAGGTATGGGGAGAAATAGCAAGGCTTAAACCGGCAATTTTTACATATTTTTCCAGCATCCGTGCCACACTGCGCTCAGTCAAACGGCCACCGCGATTGTTTAAAAAGAGCGCTCTCTTATCAGACCCTCTTTCCTTGAGATACGATCGTATAGCGTCCAAGGCATGATTCCCGATAGGTTGTAAACGTTCCTTCCTGCCTTTCCCTTTTACTTTGACAACTTCATTGAAAAAGTCTATGTCCGAAACGTCAGTTCCCACTAATTCACTTACTCTCATACCCGTGCTGTACAATGTCTCCATAATAGCCCGGTCACGAATGCCTGTCACCGTACTCAGGCCCGGAAGATTTAGGAGCGTTTCGATCTGCCTGACACTCATAAAACCGGGTAGTTTTTTTTCCAGCTTTGGAGCCCGAATGTTCTCTGCAGGATTACATTTTAAAACTCCCTCACGGCACAAGAATTTATAAAGAGATCGGATTGACACCAGCTTTCTGGCAATCGTGGTTTTCGAATAATCCCGTTTTTTTAAAAAGGCGAGAAACCTTCGCAACAACAAACGGGTAACACTTTCAAGATCACGGCAACCTTCCTCAAGAAGAAACGCAAGATACTGATATAAATCATTTCGATAAGCCCGTAAAGTCTGTGATGAAAAATTCCTGTTGTGCTCAAGGTGAACAAGGTATTTATCAATGCAGCTCTGCATAGATCTGCCCCATCACTAAAAAATCAAATCGCCATAAGTTTCAAACACCGCTTTCACGACCGGAAGAAAGCAGGAACCGTTTACCGTAAACCAAATCGGAAAGGTTAAAAGACAACGTAGTTTGCCTTCCCACCCCTTCCGTCTGAAAACAAAAAACGATTGAAGCTTGTTTGTATGTTAGCATACCCACAAAAAAATGACAAGGATAAATAAGGCATTTTAAGGCACTTTACCGGCGATTTGCCTTGACAAAATTTTGCACCATATCTAGAATTATTCACCGGGCACAAGATTTCCCGATTTCCTTGAAAACAAGAAAATTCTGTATAAAAAAGAAACCGGCGTTTCCTATGAACCAGTCACGGTCTAACAAAGTCTCATAATATCCATGGATTCCAGCAAAAATATTGTCGGTGAAGTTTTTATCCAGGAAGTCAGAAATGCCTGCACCCCGTTAGAGGCATTTTGCAGATTTTCTTCACAAACACACCTGTTTTTTCTCGACAGCGCCTTGCCGGTAAAAGGGATTTCAAGATACTCCTTTTTAGGTTTTAATCCTTTTTTGGTAATGAAGGCAAAACACTGCAAGATCACCTTAACTGACCGTAATGGTGTCCTTGAAATTGAAGGAAACCCCTTTGAACATCTCCGTGAGCTGCTTAGGCAGTTTTCTCTGAAGAATACCACGGAATCCGTCCCTTTCGAATGCGGCGTAGTTGGATATTTTGGTTATGACCTGCGCTCTTTTATAGAACGGCTAACCGCACGGGCGGTTGACGATCTTGGCCTGCCTGATATGTTTCTGGGATTTTATGATACGATTATAGCCTACGATACCTTCCTGCAAAAATGTTATGTAATCGGGGTAGATTTTGGTCTGGACGATACCCTGCAAGACAGAATGGAACACATCGATGAGGTGTTACGCAGAAAATCCGATGGAACATGTGAACCGGAACATCTCAAATCCAGTCCGGAAATACCAGAACCCACGCTGAAATTTAACTTCTCAAAAGAACTCTATCTGGATGCAATCAGGCGTATCAAGGCTTACATTACCGCCGGTGATGTTTATCAGGTCAATCTCTCACAACGAATAGAGACGCATGTTGATATCCCACCGTATGAACTGTATAAAAAATTACGCTCGATAAATCCAGCGCCGTTTTCGGGGTATCTGACTTTTGATGAGGCTGCCATTATCAGTTCCTCGCCAGAACGATTTCTTAAAATGAAGGCAAGACATGTTCAGACCCGTCCCATCAAGGGCACGAGGCCACGAGGTAAGGATATTCATACTGATGAGCTGATGAAACAAGCATTGCTTTCGAGTCCAAAGGACGATGCTGAGCTTACCATGATTATTGATCTGGAGCGTAATGACCTTGGCCGCGTATGCGACTACGGTTCCGTCAAAGTCACGGAAAGAAAGGCTTTAGAAACCTATCCCACCGTATATCATCTGGTTGCTACGATCGAGGGTAATTTGTATGAACGGTATGATTTCATAGACCTGCTAAAGGCCACTTTTCCCGGAGGTTCTATTACCGGGGCGCCAAAGATCCGTGCCATGGAGATCATCGATGAACTGGAACCAACCCAGCGAAGCGTCTACACAGGAGCTATTGGTTATATCGGCTTTAACGGAAACGCAGACCTCAATATCGCCATACGTACATTTATCATGAAAGGCAACACCGTATACTTCCAGGTAGGAAGCGGCATTGTGGCAGATTCTGATGAAGAAGAGGAATACGAAGAAACCCTGCATAAGGCCAGGGCCCTCATTGATTCATTAAAAAAGCACGTAATTCCATGAATATTACCGGTGCACGATAAGAGCAATGTCCAACGTTATCTTCTTAAATAATGCTTTCATAGAAGAAACAGCTGGCAAATTGCAGGTCCTAGACCGGGGTTTTCTTTATGGGGATGGACTTTTTGAAACCCTGAGAATCTACGACAGGAAACCCTTTCGGCTCGATGCCCATTTCACCCGCCTCGTAAATTCTGCACGGTATTTTGATATCCCTTTTCGTTATACAGCTCAAAACCTGCAACAAATTATTGAAGAACTCCTTACCAGGAATAACCTGCAGAATGCTTATGTCCGGATGACATTGTCTCGCGGATTTGGGATGAATGGGCTCATTACGGCAGGTATATGCCAACCCACCTTTTTGATCCATACAAAACCGCTTACTGCTTATCCTGCCTCACTCTATAAAACAGGTATATCGCTTGTTATCTCCTCTGTCAGAAGAAGCACCACGTGTCCCATCGCAAGACATAAGACGCTCAGCTATTTGACGAATTACCTTATTAAGAAAGAGGCTGTTGACCAGGGTGCCCATGATGCGCTTATTATGAATACCGAGAACCACATCACTGAGTGTGCTGTTAGCAATGTTTTTATCGTTGAAAGAAATGCCGTTATCACTCCTTCCCTGAAGGCCAATCTCCTGCCCGGCGTTACCCGCGGGGTCATCATGGAACTCTGCAAAGAAAACGGCGTACCGGTAACGGAAGAGCTGTTTGGATTAGAAAGGGTATTGGCGGCCGATGAAGTCTTTCTCACCAACTCTCTAATGGAAGTGATGCCTGTCTCCAAAATTAATGAACAACCCATAGGGAAACTAGTGCCGGGCGTCATAACAAGCCTTTTCCATGATAAGTACCAGACATTAACCCGTTGACCTCACCATGCAATCCGAATAGCGAAGGTCATCTTTTCATTCGCTGGTTCAAGATGCCCATCCCACCTTACCATCCTTTTCCGTCTCTGCCTTGATTTATGAGGCTCTCATGCTTTGTCAGTTTACATTCTCCGTTCAGAGAACTTGAAAAACCCTTCATCGTTAAGAAATTATTATCCATGCCATATTGTAATCAAAATAAAGTATAAAAATTATACGCACATATTGAATTTGTATACAACCCTATAAACGTTTGTCAATACTGGCTACGGGTATCTCCAGAGACTCATTTTGTGTCTCTCGTGTTTAAACAGAAAAGGTTTTTGTTCGTATTGTAACGATACATAAGCTTTTATACTTTACTACTCTCTCCATCGCCTATTCCCCGCATGAATAAATGATTTGAAGCATTTTTTTAATGCCTTCTTTACCGACTTTTAAAGGTTTTAAGGTTTTGATATGCTTCAACTTTTTTGCAGATGAACCGAAAATAGTTGTTACTTGTTTCCGCAATCTGGCTTTAATTTTGCAATCGTACTGATTAAAAATGGTGCCGTAATAAAATTACAAAAAATATTGTTTTTTTGTGATTTTATGTCATTTTTTCTTGTTAGAAAACAGAAGGTAAATCAACCACAAAGTTGAGAAGTAAAACCATGGGGTCTTCAGTTAAGGAAGAATGCCCGGCGGTCTGTTTGGTTCATTAATCTTTTTACAGGAGAAGTACGTATGAAGACTACCCTTCCTATTTTGGGACTTATCCTAGCATTCTTCACTCAGGGATGTTTTTTAAGCGAAACAAAAACTGCATCTGCACAATCAGCTGACAACGGTTGGAAAAATTTTTACGGCATCTCGTGGAGAGGCACACCAGCAGATAATATAAGGTATGCAAAGCAAATGGGGTATGATTATATTGCCATAAATCAAAATGCCAGCACCAGCGATTACAGGGGCAACCCAAATGCTGCTGGCCTTAAATTCTATATTGAAGACCCCTTTTGGTACGCAACTGTTTTGTCCGGGCATGGCAGGAATATAGATACTACCAGGAGCTATACGGCAGCAGAAAGGGCCTGGTATGAACAGCGTATGGTATGGAAAAGTAATGATACGTTTCCATACAATCTAGCGACAGGATGTTTTAATTTTGGTACTCCAACAATAATTTCCATCATGTGGGATTTTCAGCAGCAAGCAGTCATTGATGAGGTTGTCGAGAAAGTAATAGCTTTGTTTAGAAGTTATGAAGATGCAAGTCTGCCATTTACGTTTGCTGGATTTATTGATGATGTATCAATACTTACCGGCCATTTTTTCATTTGGGAGAATAATGATAATGTACAGACTACCTTGGCGAATTGGACCGGGGTGGATTCAGGCCTAGTGCATAGCAATATCACCCATGAGTATGCAACTTATACCGAAGGACTGGCTGCTTATTACAAGCAATTAACGGCACGAATGAGGCAAGAATTTCCTAATGCAAAATGGATAATGGAGCCTGGGCGGGTATACTTTAATGGTAACAGTATATATAATTGGGTTATAGATGAGTGTATATATCAGATAAAAGATCGGGCCGATAGGAATGAATTAACCCCCGACATGCTATCACAAGAATCAGGTAATGGAACATGGTTTATCGATGATATCAATTTTAATTCAGGAGTAAGTATCACAAGAGACGAAGTTGGTATTTCACAAATAAGCCAAGTTGATGAAAGCCAAAATCGGCTTTTTGCTGCCACCTGTGGTATCAATGGGGCATGGTATAATTGGGTTGGACGATTCGGTGGTGTAGAAACCATGCCAGACTTCCAGAGAATTACAGCGGTGTATCCCCGGCTTAAACTTATCCGGTGTTTACCGAACTGGGATAATCTCAATAATATACCTCTTGTTGACAGGTCATGGGATGGAACGGTGTATAGAAGCACAAAAAGTTATGCCGACCCTAATGTAATGTATTCCCGCCATCCAAAGACAGGGAAGCTCTTTGCGGTTTTTATCACACACAATGGCGTTATAAAACTTAATCCGGGCGAGACGGTAACCTCAGTGCAACGCGTCGATGGCTACTTTATGGAATCCGGAGACGGAAGTGCTGACGTTACTATTGTTGGCGATGAAATACGACTAAGGAGCGAAGTTAGTATTCCTTCCAGCAATGGTCAATCTCAGGGCAGGGGATATATTTTTACTTTGTTAACCAATTCAATGCCTGACGGTTCCATAATCATTAACAGCGGAGCTGACTACATCGATTCCACCACAGTGACCTTAGCACTTTCAGCTACGGATAATACGGGGGTAACAGGACATTACCTCTCTACCAGTTCAAGCGTACCTTCAGCGTCAGCCCCAGGCTGGACTATGGTGACGTCTGCAACCAGTTATAGTGCCAACATTCCCTACACTTTGAGTAGCGGGGATGGCAGTAAGACGGTATATGCCTGGTATAAGGATGCCGCAGGAAATGTATCAACGACGGCCAGTGATTCCATTACCCTGGATACGACTGACCCTGCGGTAACAATCACCAGCCCTACCTCCAATTCCACCTATGCAACAACAAGCGGGACGGTAAGTCTGGGCGGAAGCGCCTCAGATAGCCGATCTGGTGTAAATAGTGTAACGTGGAGCAATAATCGTGGTGGAAGCGGGACGGCCAGCGGAACTACCAGTTGGTCAATTTCCGGTATCCCCTTATTCAGTGGTGATAATATCATTACCGTAACAGCCAGAGATAGAGCAAACAATACCAATAGCGATATCATTACTGCCACCTGCACAACGGGAGACACCACACCACCCAATTGTTCTGTAATTATTAATGGTGGAAACACCTACACCGACTCCACCACAGTGACCTTAGCACTTTCAGCTACGGATACTACAGGGGTAACGGGATATTACCTCTCTACCAGTTCAAGCGTACCTTTGGCGTCAGCCCCAGGCTGGACCACGGTGGCATCTTCAACCAGTTATAATGCCAACGTTCCCTACACTTTGAGCAGTGGGGATGGCAGTAAGACGGTATATGCCTGGTATAAGGATGCAGCCGGAAATGTATCAACGACGGCCAGTGATTCCATTACCCTGGATACGACTGACCCTGCGGTAACAATCACCAGCCCTACCTCCAATTCCACCTATACAACAACAAGCGGGACGGTAAGTCTGGGAGGAAGCGCCTCAGATAGCCGATCTGGTGTAAATAGTGTAACGTGGAGCAATAATCGTGGTGGAAGCGGGACGGCCAGTGGAACTACCAGTTGGTCAATTTCCGGTATCACTTTATTCAGTGGTGATAATATCATTACCGTAACAGCACGAGATAGGGCAAACAATACCAATAGTGATACTATTACCGTGAGCGTTCCACAAACCACCATAGATGCAACTGCCCTCTACAATTTCAACGAGGGAAGCGGAACGATTGCTACTGACTCATCAGGTAATGGTAATAACGGAACAATCTATGGAGCCAGCTGGACCACAGGAAGGAGCGGAGGCGGATTGAGTTTTGATGGCA
>WBZY01000431.1_pt1 | contig 32213 bp, 33 predicted proteins | sample 5204191 | NCBI WGS metagenome assembly WBZY01 (sample SAMN12344363, study PRJNA552823) | activated sludge metagenome | biome: Activated sludge suspended growth; feature: Anammox Sidestream; material: Wastewater; isolation source: activated sludge from anammox sidestream of wastewater treatment...
CGTTGCCCGTTGCCCGTTGCCCGTTGCCCGTTGCCCGTTGCCCGTTGCCCGTTGCCCGTTGCCCGTTGCCCGTTGCCCGTTGCCCGTTGCCCGTTGCCCTCATCCCCCCGCGATCATCATCTCGCCGACGAGGATGGAGCCACAGCGGATGGTTCCCCGCAGATCCACGTCGCTCCCGATGGCGTCGATCGCGAGGTACATGTCGCGCAGATTGCCCGCGATCGTGACCTCCTCGACCGGGAAGGCGTATGCGCCGCCTTCGACCCAGAAGCCGGTTGCGCCGCGCGAATAGTCGCCGGTGACGCCGTTCACGCCCTGCCCCATGAGCTCCGTGACGACGAGTCCCGTGCCCATGCGCGCAAGCAGCGCCTCGAATGTGCCGGCCGCCCGACCGGTCTCGACCAGAAGGTTGTGGACGCCCCCGGCATTGCCCGTGGTGGTGAGCCCGAGCTTGCGTGCGGCATAGGAACCGAGCACGTAGCCCTGCAGCACCCCGTTCGCAATGAGCTCACGGTCGCGTGTCGCGACACCTTCGGAATCGAACGGGCAGCTCGCAAGCGCCTTCGGGATATGCGGCCGTTCGTGCATCTGGATGAAGGAGGGAAGTATCTGCCGGCCCGCGGCATCGAGGAGGAATGATGAACGGCGATACTGGTTGCCTCCACGGATCGCCGCGACCAGGTGACCAAGGACGCCGCGCGCGACTTCGGGCACGAACAGCACAGGTGCGCGTCGCGTGCTGAGTCGCCTTGCACCGAGTCGCGCGATGGCGCGCTCGCCCGCGCGCCGGCCGATCTGCCCGATGTCACCGAGTTCGGCGGGATCGCGCGCCGTGGCATACCAGTAGTCCCGCTGCATGTCGCTGCCCGCTTGTGCGACGAGCGCACAGCTCACGGTGTGACTCGAGCTCGGAAACCCCGCGAGAAAGCCGAGCGAGTTGCCGTAGACGTGCACGCCGCGATGCGTCGAGACGCTCGCGCCCTCCGAATTGGTGATTCGCGGATCGACTTCGCGGCCTGCCGACTCGCAGCTGCGCGCGAGTTCGACTGCGTCTGCCGGCTCGATATTCCAGGCATGATAGAGATCGAGGTCGGGAATGCTCGTCGCGAGCGTCTCGGGCTCCGCAAGCCCGGAATACGGGTCTTCGGCCGTATAACGGGCAATGGTGCAAGCCTTCGCAACGGTGGCGCTGACGGCCGCGGGCGCCAGATCGGCAGTGCTCGCCGAGCCCTTGCGATGCCCGATGTAAACGGTGACGCCGAGGCCGCGATCGCGCTGGTATTCGACCGTATCGACCTCACCGAGGCGCACGTTGACCGTGAGCCCCTGCTGCAGGTTCGCGTCGACCTCGGCCTGTGTGGCCCCCAGCCGGCGAGCCTCTTCGAGCGCGCTCGCGACGACACCTTGCAGCTCGCCGATTCGCGTACCATCCACACGCTGTTGCATCCTTGGCATTGTAGCAGTCATGTCTGACGACGATTTCGACGACAGGCCGAGCAAGAGCGCGCGCAAGCGCGCGGCGCACGCTGCACAGGACCTCGGCGCGCGCCTGATCGGACTGCGCGATGCGGACCTCGCTGCACTCGAACTGCCCGATCCGCTGCTCGACGCGGTGCGGGAGGCCCGGCGCCTGACGAGTCGCGCGGCGCTCGCACGACAGCGCCAGTACATCGGCAAGCTGATGCGCCACATCGACACCGCCGGCATCGAGGCCGCAATCGCCACCCGCGCCGGCATGGGCGCCGCCGACAACGAGCTGCAGAAGCGCGTGGAACGCTGGCGTGAGCGGCTCCTCGCCGAAGGTGAGGCTGCGCTGGATGCGCTCGAGGCAACGCATGCACCGATCGATCGTGCCGGTCTCGGCGTGCTGCTGGCGGCCGCCCGCAAACCGCAGGGGAGCCCCGCGGCGCGCACCACGGCCGCGCGCGCCCTCTTTCGCGCGCTGCGCGAGCTGATTTCCCGTAAAATGCCGCGATGACTGCACTTGTTGGCATCATCATGGGGTCGTCTTCCGACTGGGAGACGATGCGGGGCGCGGCCGAAACGCTCGAAAAGCTCGGCGTGCCGCATGAAGTGCGCATCGTATCCGCGCACCGCACGCCAGACCTCCTGTTCGAGTACGCCGCAAGCGCGCGGCAGCGCGGTCTCAAGGTCATCATCGCGGGCGCGGGTGGCGCCGCCCATCTGCCGGGCATGACCGCATCCAAGACAACTCTGCCCGTACTCGGCGTACCGGTGGAATCGAAGGCGCTGAACGGCCTCGATTCGCTGCTGTCGATCGTGCAGATGCCGGCCGGCGTGCCCGTGGCGACGCTGGCGATCGGCGCTGCGGGGGCGCGAAACGCCGGCCTCCTGGCCGCGCAGATTCTGGCCCTCTCCCACCCGGACATTGCGGCTGCACTCGAGACGTTCCGCACGCGCCAGACCGCGACAGTGCTCGAGCAGGGCGATCCGCGGCGCAAATGAGCGCGGCACCCCGGACATGACCGTCGGCATCATCGGCGCCGGCCAGTTGGGCCGCATGATGGCGCTGGCCGGCTACCCGCTCGGTCTCGACTTCCGCTTCCTCGACAAGAGCACCGACACGCCAGGCGGCCAGGTTGCGCCGGTGCTCACCGGAGAATTCACCGATCGCACGCTCCTGCGCCGGCTGGCGAAGGACTCCGAGGTCGTGACGTTCGACTGGGAGAATGTGCCCGTCGAGCCGCTGCGCACGCTACGGGGCCGCGTCGCCATTGCGCCACCAATCCCGGCGCTCGCCACCGCCCAGGATCGGCTGGCCGAGAAGCGGCTCTTCGGGAAACTGCGCATACCGACCAATCGCTGCGCAGCTGTCGACTCGGCACGCGATCTCGAGCGCGCTTTCGGAATGATCGGCCCCGGCGTCCTGAAAACACGTCGCCTCGGCTATGACGGCAAGGGGCAGTTCCGGGTGGCCTCGCGCGACGACCTCACGCCGGCCTTCGCCGCACTCGGGGGAGTGCCCCTGCTCTACGAGGAATTCGTACCGTTTGACGCCGAGGTCTCGATCATCGGCGTGCGCAGCACGTGCGGCGAGATCGCGATCTATCCGCTGAACGGCAACGTGCACGCGCACGGCATCCTGCGCCTCACCCGGGCGCCATGGGGCACTCCGGCGCTCACACGCATGGCCGCGCGCTACCTGCGACGGGTACTCGGGCATTTTCGCTATTCCGGAGTCCTGACAATCGAGTTCTTCGTCCGCGGCGGGCGCCTCATCGCCAATGAAATGGCACCGCGGGTGCACAACTCCGGACACTGGACAATCGAGGGCGCGGAAACGAGCCAGTTCGAGAACCACCTGCGGGCGATCCTCGGATGGCCACTCGGCAGCACCCGTTCGCGCGGCCATGCCGCCATGGTGAATCTCCTCGGGGAACTGCCCCCGCGCGAAACGGCGCTGGGCATCCCGGGGCTGCATTGGCACGATTACGGCAAATCCCCGCGCCCTGGTCGCAAACTGGGCCATTGCACGCTGATCGAGGGCACGGCAGCCGGCCGCGATCGTCGTCTCCGTACCCTTCTGCCCCGGCTCGCGCCGGATGTGCGCCTGTCGTTTCCGCGTACCGGTTGATTCCCGTAAGATCGGCCGGCATGTACCTGGACCTTTTCAAGCTCCACGACCTGCCGTTCCGGCTGAGCCCCGACCCCCAGTACCTGTATCTCAGCCGTAACCACTCCAGGGCCAAGGCCTACATGGAGTCGACCATCTGGTTCACCGACGGCTTCGTCGTGATCACCGGCGAGATCGGCTCCGGCAAGACCACGCTGATCGAGACCTTCCTGCGCGAGCTCGAGCAGGATGTCGTCGTCGCGCAGGTCAACCAGACACAGGTTTCCGCGCTCGAGTTCCTGCAGTCGGTGCTGGTGCAGTTCGGCTTCCAGCCCTTCAGGATGCGCAAGGCGGAACTCCTCGCGACACTGAACCAGTTCCTGATCGAACAGTACGCCGCGGGGCGCAAGGTGCTGCTGATCGTCGACGAAGCGCAGAACCTCAGTCTGCGCGTGCTCGAGGAGATCCGTCTGCTCTCGGGCGTCGAGACCTCGCGCGAGAAGGTGCTGCGCATCATCCTCGCGGGGCAGCCGGAGCTGAACGACAAACTCGACTCGCGCGAGCTCGTGCAGCTCGCGCAGCGCATCCGCCTGCGCTTTCACCTGACCGCGCTGTCGCAGGAAGACACGCAGCACTACATCCTGCACCGGCTCGAAGTCGCAGGCGCCTCCGGCCGCGAGATCTTTGCGCCCGACACGTATCCGGAGATCTACCGCTACACGGGCGGCACGCCGCGCCTCGTGAACACCCTGTGCGACACCGCGATGATGGGTGCCTACGCCGCCGACCGCCCGGCCGTTGCACGCGAGGACGTGCTGCGCGCCGTCGAGGAGTTGCAGTGGACCGAGTACGCCTCGCGCACGCACCGTGAACTGCCCAGCATGGGAGCCGGTGCCCGCAACAGTCGGGCGCTCGAACAGACCGGCTCGCGGCGCAGCGACGTGATTCTCGCCCGCGTGGCATTGAGCGAGGACGGCAAGACGCTCTCGGAGATGCCGCTGCGACCCGGCCGCGTCATCATCGGCCGCACCTCCGACAACGACATCCAGATCGACAGCCGTTTCGTGAGCCGCCACCACTGCCAGATCATCACGACCGCAGAAAGCTGCGTGATCGAAGATCTCAACAGCACGAACGGCATGGCCGTGCGCGGCAAGCGCGTACGCCGCCACGTGCTCGCCGACGGCGATGTCGTGGCCCTCGGCCAGCATGCCCTTACCTATCACGACGGCCGCGTCACGCGTGCCGTCAGGCCGGATGAGGCGAGCCAGCCGGCAGCGCCTTAGAGCGGTCCGCCCGGACGGCATCCCTGTAGCCGTGCGCCGTCCGGTCATCCGGCGCAAGCGGCGCGGAGGCGGCAGAATGGGCCGGTGCTCCAACGTACACGGATTCTGCTCTGGCGCGCTTGCGCGCTGATCGCGCTGGCGGTGGGCCTGCTCGCGCTCGCCGTACCGGTGCTGCCGACGACGCCCTTTCTCATCGTCGCGGCCTGGGCGGGGGGCAAGGGCTGGCCCGCGCTCGAGCGCTGGCTGATCGGGCACCCGACCTACGGGCCGCACATTCGCGCCTGGCGCGAACGCGGTGCAGTCTCACGCCCGGCCAAGGCGATTGCCATCACGATGATGCTGTTGAGTGCGGTGGGAATGCAGTACACGCCGCTCCCGCCATGGGTACGGGGCAGCGCACCGATCCTGATACTGATGGTCGCCATCTGGCTGTGGCGGACGCCGGACGCCTGACCGTCGTGGCCGGGCCGATGTCAGGGTTTTCGGTCCTGATTGCCAGGCGGCAGCCCGTCACCGCCGTATTCGTGCCGCATCGCCCGGAAGTCCCGCCGGCGAAGACCGATGACGAGGCCCCAGACGAGGCTCGCAAGTCCTGCGACCCCAAGCAACCCGCCCAACCATCCAGTCAGCCGGAAGTAGCTCAGCGAGAGTACGAGCAGCCCGCCGATTCCGTACAGCCAGGGCAGCAGGTCGTAGAGCGGTTGGGCGATATGGGGACGACGGGCACGCACGGCGCAGATCGTACCGCGCCGCGCACAGTCGGTCAGCCACCGGAAACGGCCGGCCTGTCAGCGCCGATCCCGCCCGACGAACAGTTCGAGGAACCGGCCGATCAGCGAGGGCTGCCAACCGACCTGCATGTCGTCCCGCCTGCCCGAGTGCGCGCGGGCCGCCTCCTGGACGAGGTCCTTCGGCAGCAGCCGCTGGAAGCTACCGGTCGTGGCCGGATCAGATTGCATTACGTTGTTCATGGGTGAAACGTACCGGGCACGCGCCCTCCGGGGCGTGCGCCGGCTCACAGCGCATGCCAACGGAAACGTTATGTCGTAAACATGGTGCCGGGTTTTCGGTTATTCGGTTATTGGGCGCATGGCTCTGCGCGCCCAATAACCGAATAACCGAAAACCCGGCACCATGTCTTCACCCCGTCCCGCCCACAGTGAGGCCATCGATGCGCAGGGTGGGCTGCCCGACGCCCACCGGTACGCTCTGCCCATCCTTGCCACAGGTGCCGACACCGTCGTCGAGCTTCAGGTCCTTGCCGATCATCGCAACGCGCGTGAGCACGTCGGGGCCATTGCCGATCAATGTGGCGCCCTTGATCGGCGCTGTGACGCGACCGTTTTCGATCAGATACGCCTCACTTGCCGAGAAAACAAACTTCCCCGACGTGATATCGACCTGGCCGCCGCCGAAATTGACCGCGTAGATCCCCTTCTGCACCGAACCGATGATCTCCCCGGGCTCATGGGGTCCGGCACGCATGTAGGTATTGGTCATGCGCGGCAGTGTCATGTGCGCGAAGGACTCGCGCCGGCCGTTGCCGGTCGGGCGCATGCCCATCAGGCGCGCGTTCAGCGTGTCCTGCAGGTAGCCCTTGAGCACCCCGTCTTCGATCAGGACGGTGCACTGCGTCGGCGTGCCCTCGTCATCGATGTTGAGCGAGCCACGGCGCCGCGCGAGCGTGCCGTCGTCGACCACCGTGACACCCAGTGAGGCGACACGCTCTCCGATCCGGTTCGTGAACGCCGACGTGCCCTTGCGGTTGAAGTCGCCCTCGAGCCCGTGGCCGATTGCTTCGTGCAACAGGATGCCGGGCCAGCCGGGCCCCAGCACGACCGTCATGTTGCCCGCAGGCGCAGGAACCGCCTCGAGATTGACGAGCGCCTGCCGCGCCGCTTCGCGTGCGAGCGCAAGCGGCTTGTCGCCCGCGACCAGCTCGGCAAGCGGGAACCGGCCACCTGAACCTGCGTAGCCCTGTTCGCGCCGCCCGTTCTGCTCGGCAATGACCGACACGTTGAAGCGCACGAGCGGACGCACATCGGCGGCCAGTGTGCCGTCGCTCGTGGCGACCATCACGACCTCGTAAACGGACGCGACACTCGCCATGACCTGCACAATGCGCGGATCGATGGCGCGTGTCGCACGGTCGACGCGCTCGAGCCAGCCGACCTTGTCGTGATCGGTGAGGGTGGCGCCCGGATCCACGGGCAGGTAGAGGCTGTGGCCACTTGCGGGATGCATCGCGCGCAGCGCGTGCTGCCCGCCGCTTGCAGCGATCGCCCGGGCGGCGCGACCCGCCTCCTCGAGCGCGGGCATCACGACTTCGTCCGAATAGGCGAAGCCCGTCTTCTCGCCCGCAAGCGCGCGCACGCCGACGCCCTGCTCGATGCTGGCGCCTCCCTCTTTCACGATGCCGTCTTCGAGCGCCCACGACTCTTCGCGCGCGAGCTGGAAATAGACGTCGGCGGCATCGATCGCGTGACCCATGACTTCGCCGAGCACACGGTCGACGCGCGCGATATCCAGCCCACCCGGCCGCAGGATCAGGTCGCGGGCGATGGCCAGGGAATCCGGGGTTGCGGTCATGTCCATCTGACAATCTTCACAGTGTTCGGTGCCTCAGGGCCGGAAAACGGACGCGCGCATCGGCTTGCGCAACCCGATCGAACGCGGCCACCACGCAGCCAGGCCCGGTCGGCTGCCGTCCGAGGATACGCCCCCAGTAATCGACGATCATCGTGTCGCCGTGCGTCAGCCGGCCATTTGCGTGCCTGCCCGACTGCGCCGGCGCCACGAGAAAGGCGAGGTTTTCAATGGCACGCGCCCGCAGCAATGTTTCCCAGTGGGCATCGCCGGTGGGTGCGGTGAACGCCGAGGGCAACACGAACCACTCCGCACCTTCCGCAGAGAGCTGGCGAAAAAGCTCCGGAAACCGCACATCGTAACAGACGGCCAGTCCCAGCTTGCCGGCGGGCGTGTCGATCACCTGCGGCTGCCTGCCGGGCGCCACATGCGCCGATTCGCGGTAGCTTTCTGCGGCGGCGGGCAGATCGACATCGAACAGGTGGATCTTGTCATAGCGCGCCACGCACACCCCACTGGCGTCGAACACGAGGCACGCCGCCGCGACGCGCCCGTCGCCAACCTCGATGCGCAGCGGCAGCGTGCCGCCGATCACCATCAGGCGATGGCGCTGCGCCGTGCTCGCGAGAAAATCCTGGATCGGACCAGCGCCCTGCACCTCCGCGATCGCGCGCTTGTCGGCATCCGCGAGGCCCATGAACGCGAAGTTCTCGGGCAGAGCCGCCACTGCCGCGCCGCGGTCCGCCGCCTGTGCGAGCAGTACACCCGCCTGCGCAAGGTTCTCCGCCACATCAGCCGATGTGGTCATCTGGATCGCGGCAACCCGCACGCTACTCATGTCAGCACCACGTCGTACTGGTCGACACCGTAGAAGGGTTCGACCTGGAGGCGAATCGGCTTGCCGTTTGCCGCCTCGAGCTCGGACAAGGCGGGAGCCTCCTCGTCGAGCAGGCGGTCGATCACGTCCTGGTGGGCGAGGATCACGAGTTCACGGCTGCCGAACTGGCGCACCTGCCGCAGGATTTCTCGCAGGATCTCGAGACAGACCGTCTCCGGCGTGCGCACGAAGCCACGCCCTTCACAGGTCGGACACGGCTGGCACAGGAGGTGCTCGAGACTCTCGCGCGTGCGCTTGCGCGTCATCTCGACGAGGCCGAGTGGCGAGAGGCTCGCGATATGCGTCTGCACCCGATCGGCTGCGAGGCCGCGCGACAACGCCTCGAGCACCTGGCGGCGGTGCGACTCGTCCTGCATGTCGATGAAGTCGATGATGATGATGCCGCCGAGGTTGCGCAGCCGCAGCTGGCGCGCGATGGCCATCGACGCCTCGAGATTGGTGCGAAAGATCGTTTCCTCGAGGTTGCGATGCCCGACATAGGCGCCGGTGTTGACGTCGATGGTGGTCATCGACTCGGTCTGGTCAAAGATCACGTAGCCGCCCGACTTGAGTTCAACCTTGCGACCGAGCGCGCGCGCGATCTCGTCCTCCGTTCCGTGCAGGTCGAAGATCGGCCGCTGCCCCGTATACAGCTCGATGCGGTCGATGGCTTCCGGCATGAAGGCGCGCGCGAACTTCTGCATTTCGCCGTGCGCCTGCGCACCATCGACGAGCACGCGCTCAATATCGCGCCCGAGCTCATCGCGCAGCATCCGGGTCGGCAGCGGCAGGTCTTCGTGCACGAGTTCGCCGGGTGCGGCCGCCGCAGCGCGCTCGCGCACGTGGTCCCACAGTCTTGCGAGATACAGCATGTCGGCGCGCAGGGCGTCGCGCGTGACTCCTGCGGCGGCGGTACGCAAAATGTAGCCCCCGCCCTGCGCCGGCTGCGGCAGGCTCGCGACCAGCTCGCGCAAACGCTGGCGCTCGGCCTCATCCTCGATGCGCGCGGAGACGCCCACACCCTCGCCGCGGGGCATGTACACGAGAAAACGCGAGGGCAACGACAGGAAGGTCGTCAGGCGCGCGCCTTTCGTGCCGATGGGATCCTTGACGATCTGCACGAGGAGGTCGTCGCCCTGGTTCACGAGACGCCGGATGTCCGCGACTTTCGGCAGCCCGATCATCGTCGAATCGGGCCGCGTGACCGCAATGTCGTCGACGTGCAGGAACGCCGCGCGTTCGAGCCCGGCGTCGATGAACGCGGCCTGCATCCCGGGCAGCACGCGCGTGACGCGGCCTTTGTAGACGTTGCCCACGAGGCCCCGGCGACTCGCGCGCTCGATGTGCACTTCCTGCAGCGCGCCGTTCTCGATGATCGCGGCACGCGTCTCGCGCAGCCCGCGCTCGATCAGGATCTCGGTCGTCACGGACCGGCCCCCGCCCAGACGGGGATGCCGGCCTCCCGCAGCAGCGCGGCGGTCTCGAAAAGGGGTAATCCCATGACGCCAGAATAGCTGCCCGAGAGGCCGGCGACGAACACCGCTCCGAGCCCCTGCACCGCGTAGCCACCTGCCTTGTCCCGGGGCTCGCCGCTGTCCCAGTAATGCCCCGCGTCCGCACTGCTGATGGGCCCAAACTGCACCCCGGAGCGCACTACGCGGCAGTTCGTCGTGGGCACCTCTGCGGTGCCTGTCATCAACGCGATGGCCGTCAGCACCTCGTGGGAGCGCCCCGCGAGCGAGAGCAGCATGGCGACACCCTCCTCGCGGGTTGCAGGCTTGCCGAGCATCCGGCCGTCGAGGACGACCGTGGTGTCGGCGGCGAGCACGGGCAGTCCGCCACGCGCCGCGGGCTGTGCCCACACGGCTTCGCCCTTGGCGCGCGCCACGCGAGCGACATAATGCGCCGGCTCCTCGCCGCTTCGTGCCGTCTCGTCGATGGCAGCTGCGAGCACAAGGTGCGGCACGCCGATCTGGCGCAACAGCTCCTGCCGGCGCGGCGACGCAGACGCGAGACACAGCACTGGTGGCGGCAGGCTCATGCCGCCGCAGCTTTCATGCACGATGATAGGGATGTCCAGTGAGCAGTGAGTGGGCGCGATAGAGCTGCTCGGCGAGCACCACGCGCACGAGCGCGTGCGGCAGGGTGAGGCGCGACAGCGACCAGTCGAGATCGGCCCGCGCCCGCACATCGGGCGCAAAACCGTCCGGTCCACCGATCAGGAATGCGAGGTCGCGGCCGTCGCGCATGCGCTCTGCGAGCCATCGGGACAGTTCGACGCTGGAGAAGGCCTTGCCGCGCTCGTCGAGCGCGATGACGTATTCGTCCTTCGCAAGCCTGCCGAGCATGCGACGCGCTTCGTCTTCCCTCGCACGCTCGACGGGTGCGCCCGCAGGACGCACGCCAGGAGTCAATTCCACGATGTCGACGCGCAGTGCGGGCCGCAGACGCTTCAGGTACTCGTCGCAGCCCGCACTGACCCAGGTGGGCATACGCGTACCGACAGCGATGAGGCGCACCCGCACGTCTCACCCGGACCTTCGCGGCGGTCAGTGTGTATTGCGCGACCGCGCTGCCCGGGACCGGGCGCCGTGCGCAGCAGCGGCCCGCGGAGCGGCTCGCTTCGCGCCCGTCTTCGTCCGGCGCGGGGCCGCTGCCTTGACTGGCACCGACGCACCATCGCCCTCCCACAGCCGCTCGAGGCCGTAGAATTCCCGCGTGCGCGGCAGCATCACGTGCACGATGACGTCGGTCAGGTCGACGAGCACCCATTCACTGTCGCGCTCGCCTTCGATGCCGTGGGTACGAATGCCCGCAGCGCGCGCCTTCTGGATGACCCGTTCAGCGATGGACCGGACGTGACGGTCGGAGTTGCCCGACGCGATGACGAAGGTATCGGCGATGTCCGTCTGTCCACGGACGTCGAGAACCCTGACATTGACCGCCTTCATGTCGTCGAGCGCGGTGGTGACGATGTCCTCGAGGGGCGTCGCGCAGGGAGCGCGGCGGCGCGGGCGTTTGGCGGTGGTCATGTGTCGGTGTGGGCCTCTCCCGTGTCAGTGGTCGCCGCGAGCATAGCACCCCGAAGCGCGCAGCATGTCACGCACCGCGTCGGGCACGAGATAGCGCGGATCACCGCCATCGACGATCAGCTCCCGCAGTTCCGTGGAGGAGATCTCGAGCTGGGTCACTGCGTGGATGAAGATTCGCCCGGCCGTAGCCGCATGCAGATCGCGCACGCTGCCGGTGCCAAAGTCGACCATCAGTTCCCCGAGTGGTCCCGTGGTCGGCGCCTTCCATCCCGGGCGATGCGCCACGACGATGTGCGCGAGCTGCGGCAGCTCGCGCCAGCGATGCCACGCAGGCAACCCGAGAAAGGCATCCATGCCGAGCAGCAGGCACAGCGAGCGCCCGGGGTGTTCGCTGCGCAACTCGGCGAGCGTGTCGAACGAATAGGACAGTCCCTTGCGGCGCGTCTCGCGATCGTCGACCACGAAGGCCGGCTGACCGGCGACGGCTGCGCGCACCATGGCGAGGCGCTGTGAGGCCTCGGCGAGCGGGGTGTCACGATGCGGCGGATCACCGGTGGGCAGGAAGCGCACTTCTTCGAGTTGCAGCGCCTGCCACAATTCGAACGCGGTGCGCAGGTGGCCATAGTGGATGGGATCGAAGGTGCCGCCAAAAATGCCGATCGGTCGCATCATGCACGCCTGACGGGAGGAAGCCGGACACCGCACAGATCGGCAGCGAAGAGCGCGATCTCGTCCCACGCGTTCGCCTGCAGCCGCCCCTTGATCGCCCGGTCGGCACACACGGCGCGCTCGGTGAGACGCGGAAAATCACGCCGGGCATGGCGCCCGCCGTCGCGCGGCGTCTGACGCAGCTCGCGCAGCAGCGCCCACAGCACCAGGGTTGCTTCGACACCTTCGGCGCGCAGGCCCTCGACGATGCGCAGCGAGCGGGCCGCGTCGCCCCGGCGCGTTGCCTCGCCCAGCTTGAAGACATCGAAACGCGCGTTGTCTGCGACACTCGCGGTGAGCTCCGCGACACCGACGGCACCCGCAAGCGCGAGCGACAGTCGGTCGATCTCCTGCTGCGCGGCGAGGAGATTTCCTTCGGTGCGCTCGGCGAGCAGCTCGAGTGCCGCGCGATCGAGGCTGAGGCCCGCGCGGCGCGCGCGGCCATCGAGCCAGCCCGGGAGCTTCTCGCGGCCGACCGGCCACGCATGCATCCAGACGCCGTGGTCCTCGACCGCACGCACCCAGGCGGCGCCCTGCGACTCACGCTCGAGCCGCCCGGTGATGATCATGAAAAGGGTGTCGGAGTCGCGTCGTTCGATGAGCTCGACGATCGCAGCGCTGCCCGCGACACCCGGCTTGCCGGTCGGCAGGCGCAGTTCGACGAGGCGGCGCGATGCGAAGAGCGACAGATTGCTCGCACCGGCACGCACGTCATCCCAGCTGCTGTCGCGGTCGAGGAAATGCACGACCCGGTCGGCAAAGCCCGCGGCACGCGCCCGCGTGCGGACCGCGTCGGCGGCCTCGCTGACGAGCAGCGGCTCATCGCCGGACAGCAGATAGACGGGTGCCAGCTCGCGCGCGAGCTGCGCGGCGAGCTTGTCTGGATCAAGTTTCATGGGACCATCCCGGCCACCTGGGGATTATCCACATTTACGTGGAGATTGGGGGCATCAGGGGTTAGGATTTCCGGATGCCCACACTGTTCGAACGCATCATCGCGGGCGAGCTGCCCGCCACCATCCTGCACCGGGACGACCGCGTGACGGCCTTCCGCGACATTCATCCGCGTGCGCCGGTTCACATCCTGATCGTGCCGAACAAGCCGATTCCGACCGCCAACGACATCAGCGACGATGACGAGGCGCTGGTCGGCCACATGTTCACCGTGGCGCGCGATCTCGCCAGGCGCGAGGGCATCGCCGGGGACGGCTACCGACTGATCATCAACTGCAACCAGCACGGCGGACAGGAGGTCTATCACCTGCACGTCCACCTGCTCGGCGGCGCCCCGCTGGGTGGCATGGTGGCAAAGACCTTCTGAAGGGGAGGCGCGCATGGCCAAGCCAGGGAAATCAGGGACGAAGCGCGCCACTGCAAAACGTGCCGCACCGAAGCGGACTTCGCAGCGGCGCAGCGTGCAGCGACGCGTCACGCCGGCCCGACGCGAGCTGTATCCTCCGTTCAATGCGTACCGTACCGGCCGCCTCGCGGTCTCGCCGGTCCACAATCTCTATTTCGAGGAGAGCGGCAACCTGCGCGGCAAACCGGTCGTGTTCCTGCACGGCGGCCCCGGTGGCGGCACCGATGCGAAGATGCGCCGCTTCTTCAATCCGAAGCGTTATCGCATCGTGCTCTTCGACCAGCGGGGCTGCGGCAAGAGCCGGCCGCGTGCGAGCCTCGAGGACAACACCACCTGGCACCTCGTCTCCGACATCGAACGGCTGCGCGAGCACCTGGGCATCGACAAGTGGCAGGTATTCGGCGGCTCATGGGGCTCCACTCTGGCACTCGCCTACGCGCAGGCGCACCCGCAGCGCGTCACCGAACTCGTGCTGCGCGGCATCTTCCTCGTGCGCCCGTGGGAGTTCGCATGGTTCTACGGCGGGGCCGACGGCGCTGGCGCGCTGTTCCCCGACCTCTATGCCGAGTTCGCCGCGGCGATTCCGCCGGCCGAGCGCGGCGAGATGATGGATGCCTACTACCGGCGGCTCACGAGCGACGACCCGGCCGTGCGCAGCGCGGCGGCACGCGCGTGGTCGATCTGGGAGGGTGCCACCAGCTATCTGCGGCTCAACCCCGACGACCTGAAGAAGTTCGAAGAAGACGCGTACGCAGAAACGTTCGCGCGCATCGAATGTCACTATTTCGTCAATCGCGGCTTCCTGCGCTCGACCACCCAGCTTCTCGACGACGTGCCGAAAATCCGCCACATTCCTGCCGTGATCGTGCAGGGGCGCTATGACGTCGTGTGCCCGATGAAAAGTGCCTGGGACCTGCATCGCGCATGGCCCGAGGCGGATTTGCGGATCGTGCCCGACGCCGGCCACTCGGCCTTCGAGGCGGGCAACATCCACGAACTCGTCAGCGCCACCGATCGCTTTGCCGAGGATTGATAGGCCGGTGACCGGTCAGGGCCGCAGCTGCCAGGTTGGCGCGCCTGAGCCCCCGATGATGCCGTGCCGCGCGAGCCATTCGCGCGCATCGCGCGCATCGCCCGCGAGCCATGCGCGCACCGGGCCCTCGCGGAAACTGTAGCCCCAGACATCCATGTCGTCACACAGACGCTCGCGACCCACGCCGGGCAGCGCCTCCGCGAGCAGCACCTGCAGGTAACAGACGCCGCATTCCTCCGCATCGTCGCCTCCGGCGTCACGATCGAGGCCCGCGCGACGCTCCGGGGTCATGCAGACATAGTGGGCGGCCTCGTGCAGCACGGAATGCACTGGGGTGTCGAGTCGGGCATAGAGGCAATCTGCAACGAGCCCTGCTTCACTCTCGCCCCAGAAGGAGCCGGGAATACTGTCCTCGGGCGCGATGAAACGCAGCTTGAGCCCGTACCGCGCGAGCAGCATGCCGAGTGCCACCCGGTCGGTGCCGTTGACACGCAGGACGCCGGCGGCCATTACCGGCGCCTCAGAGCGCCGCGAGCTGGCGCATCACGATCGCCGCCAGATCGCGCGCGAGCGCATCTTCCAGCAAACGCTGCTCGCGCTCCTTGGCGAGCAGGATCGTCTCGTCGAAAGTGAAATCGCGCGACAGCGACGCCTCCCGCGGCGCGAGCAGCTCGACCCCGCCCTTCTGCACGCTGAACTCCACGCGATAGGTGAGCTCGTATTCCCGGGGGATGTTGCGGGCCGAAACCGACAGCACGTGCTCCTTCACCTCGTCATGCGAAATACGCACGATGGCTTCGGCACGCGCCCGGTCGCGCTCGAGCCGCACGCCGCTCGCCGAGAGCGAGCGCAACAGGGCCTGCACGAAATCGCTCTGTGCGTCCTGCACCTCGATGAAGGCACTCGCGAAAGCCTGCGGCGCGGCTTCGCGGCCTTGCAGTCTCAGCCCACAGCCCGTCGACGCAGCCACCGCGAGCGAAAGCAAGGCAACTGCGATGCGACGGTGCATCACGATTACACCACGATGTTCACAAGCTTGCCGGGCACGATGATCACCTTGCGCACGGGCTTGCCGTCCATGAACCTGCACGCATTCCCGTCCGCCAGCGCAGCGGCGCGCACCACCTCTTCGGGCGCACCCGCAGCGACCGTCACCCTGCCGCGCAGCTTGCCGTTGACCTGCACGACCAGTTCGATCTCATCTCGCACGAGTGCAGCCGGATCGGGTTTCGGCCAGGGCTCCTCGATCAGCGCAGTCGCGTGACCGAGAGCCTGCCAGAGCGCGTGCGTCACGTGCGGGATGATCGGCGAGAGCGTCAGCACGATCACCTCGTACGCCTCGCGGACCACCGCATGCCCCTGGGCGCTCGCTGTCGAGGTGCGTGTCGCCACGTTCAGCAGTTCCATCGTAGCGGCAATGGCCGTGTTGAAAGTGTGCCGGCGGCCGATGTCGTCGGTGACCTTGGCGAGCGTTTCGTGCGCAAGGCGGCGCAAGGCCTTCTGCTCCATGTCGAGCGCCGCAAAATCCGCGGATGGCAACGGCCCCAGCGACACGAGATCGTGCACGGCCTTCCAGAGCCGGCGGATGAAGCGGAACGCGCCTTGCACGCCCTCGTCGCTCCACTCGAGCGATTGCTCGGGCGGCGCCGTGAACATCATGAAGAGCCGCGCCGTGTCGGCACCGAACTCCCCGATGAGCTTCGACGGATCGACGCCGTTGCCCTTCGACTTCGACATCGTGCCGAGGCCGTCGTGCACCACCGGCTCGCCGTCCGCGATCAGCACGGGAACGCCGTCGCGCATCTCGACATCCGCCGGGTTGAAATAGCTGCGCCGCCCACCCTCGGGATGCCGGTAGTAGATGTGATTCAGCACCATGCCCTGCGTGAGGAGCTTCGCGAACGGCTCGTCGAGCTGGACGAGCCCGAGGTCCCGCATCACGCGCGTCCAGAAGCGCGAATACAGCAGGTGCAGGATCGCGTGCTCGATGCCGCCGATGTACTGATCGACCGGCAGCCAGTACGGCGCCCGCGCATCGACCATGGCCTCGTCGTTGTCGGCGCAGGCGAATCGCAGGAAATACCAGGACGAATCGACGAAGGTGTCCATCGTGTCCGTCTCGCGCCGGGCGGGGCCGCCGCATTTCGGGCAGGCGCAGTTGACGAACTCCGGGGTCTTTGCGAGCGGATTGCCGCTGCCGTCGGGCACCAGATGCTCGGGCAGCACGACCGGCAGGTCCTTGTCCGGCACCGGCACATCGCCACAGGCCGGGCAGTGAATCAGGGGGATGGGGCAACCCCAGTAGCGCTGGCGCGAAATGCCCCAGTCGCGCAGGCGAAACTGCACGCGCTTGGCTCCGAGTCCGCGTGTCTCGAGCGCCGCCGCGATCGCGTCGACCGCCGCATCGGACTCGAGCCCCGAGAACTCGCCCGAATCGACCGTCAGGCCACGCTCGCCGTAGGCGGGAATCCAGGGCGCAACCACTTTCTCATACGCGCCACTCTTCGATTTCACGACCGTGACGATCGGGATGCCGTGGCGCTCCGCAAACCCGAAGTCGCGCTCATCGTGCGCGGGCACGCCCATCACGGCACCCTCGCCATAGCCCATCAGCACGTAGTTCGCGACCCAGATTTCAATCTGCGCCCCGGTGAAGGGGTGGCGCACGTGCAGGCCGGTCGGCAATCCCTTCTTCTCCTGCGTCGCGACGTCGGCTTCCATCGTGCTGCCGCGGCGGCATTCGTCGACGAACGCGGCGAGCTTTGCGTCGCGCTCCGCGGCGGCGAGCGCGATCGGATGCTCGGCCGCGATCGCCATGAAAGTCGCACCGAAAAGCGTGTCGGCGCGGGTCGTGAAGACCTTGAGTACCCCGCCACCGCCCATCGCGGCACTCGTGTCATCGGCATACGGGAACGCGATCTCGCAGCCGATGCTCTTGCCGATCCAGTTGGCCTGCATCGTCCGGACGCGCTCGGGCCAGCCATCGAGGCCCTCGAGTGCGCCGAGGAGTTCGTCGGCATAAGCCGTGATGTTGAGGTAGTACATCGGGATCTCGCGCTTCTCGATGAGCGCGCCCGTGCGCCAGCCCCGCCCGTCGATCACCTGCTCGTTGGCGAGTACGGTCTGGTCGACCGGATCCCAGTTGACGACACCGGTCTTCCGGTACGCGATGCCCTTCTCGAGCATGCGCAGGAAAAGCCACTGGTTCCAGCGATAGTACGACGGATCGCAGGTCGCGATCTCGCGGCTCCAGTCGATCGCAAGACCGAGACCCTGCAGCTGGCGCTTCATGTATGCGATGTTCTCGCGCGTCCACTTCGCGGGTGGCACGCCGTTCGCCATCGCGGCGTTCTCGGCGGGCAGACCGAAGGCATCCCAGCCCATCGGCTGCATGACATTGCAGCCGCGCATGTGCATGAAGCGCGTCAGCACATCCCCGATCGTGTAGTTGCGCACGTGCCCCATGTGCAGTCGCCCGGAGGGGTACGGAAACATGGACAGGCAATAGTACTTCTCGCCGCGCACGCCCTCGCGCGCCGCGAATACCTGCCGCGAGTCCCAATAGTCCTGCGCGGCCCGCTCGACGCGAGCCGGATCGTATCGTTCGTCCATCGGAGTGGGCAGGATAGCATGCAGGCTCGCGGCACGCGGCACACGGCACGCGGGCCGCGCAGCGGGCAACGGGCTGCGCGCTACGGGCAAGAGGCGTCGCTGGGTCTGCGGCGCGCGCAGCGCGCCTCTGGCCCGCAGCCCGTCGCTCGCTGCCCGCAGCGCGCCGCGCGCCGCGGGCCGCGGCGCCGCTCAGCCGATACGCACCGGCACGAAGATCTCCGTGTTGTTCCGCTCGATGCGCAGCGCCACGGCCTTGCCGGACTTGCGGATCTCCGTCTGCAGGTCCCTGACAGAGTCGACGCTCTTGCCGTTGACGCCCAGAATGATGTCGCCGGGCTGCAAACCTGCGAGGGCGGCCGGACCGTCGACATCCTCGATCACGAGATTGCCGCGTGTGTCGGCCTGCGCCTTCTCACGCGGGTCGAGTGGCCGCACGGCGATGCCGAGCTTCGAGTAGTTGTCGGAGTCGCCATCGCCGCGCATCGCGACCTTCTGCATCGGCTCATCGAGCTCGGCGACCTTCACGGTCAGATGCTTCGTGGCCTTGTCGCGCCACACCTCGAGCTTCGCTTCACTGCCCGGCCTGGTGTTCGCAATGATGCCAGGCAGTTGCGAGGAACGCTCCACATCCTGGCCATTCACCGACAGGATCACATCGCCGGGCTTCAGGCCGCCCTTGTCGCCGGGGCCGCCCTCCTCCACCGAGCCGACGAGCGCGCCGCGCGGACGATCGAGACCGAACGATTCCGCGAACTGCGCATTCACTTCCTGGACGGTCACGCCGATGCGGCCGCGACTCACGCGACCGGTCTTGACGAGCTGACCCTCGACGCTCCTTGCGATGTCGATGGGAATCGCGAACGAGAGGCCCATGAAGCCCCCGGTACGGCTGTAGATCTGCGAGTTGATGCCGACCACTTCGCCCGCAAGGTTGAAAAGCGGCCCGCCGGAGTTGCCGGGATTCACCGCGACATCGGTCTGGATGAAGGGCACATAGTTGTCGTCCGGCAGGGAACGGGAGATGCCGCTGACGATGCCCGCGGTGACGCTGTTGTCGAAGCCGAATGGCGAACCGATGGCCACCACCCACTCGCCGGGGCGCAGCTTGCTCGGGTCACCGATCTTCACGGTCGGCAGGCCCTTCGCGTCGATCTTGATCACGGCGACATCCGTGCGCTTGTCGCTGCCGATCACCTTGGCAGTAAACTCACGCCGATCGGTCAGGCGCACCGTGACATCCGTGGCGCCGTCGACCACGTGCGCATTGGTGAGAATGTAGCCGTCGGGCGTCACGATGAACCCCGAACCTTCGCCGCGTGTGGGCGGGGCATTGCCACCGCCCGGCGCCGGAATGCCGAAGCGGCGGAAGAAATCGGAAAACGGGTCATTCGGCGACATGCCCGGCGGACCCTGCCAACCGCGCGTCTCCCGCTGCCGGCTGACCACATCGACATTGACGACCGCCGGCCCATACTGGCTGACGAGCGCCGTGAAGTCGGGCAGCCCCTGAACCATCGGGGCGGTTGCGGGTATCGCAGCAGAAGCGGCAGCCGCGACGGCCGGAACCGCAGTTTCGCGGGCGGGCGCTGCCGTGGAGGCCTGCGGTGAGCAAGCGGCGAGTGCGCCGCAGAAGATGGCCACGGCGGCAAGACGCCGGGCGAGGGGTTGGGATGCCATGCGTTGCAGACCTCTGAGGGTATCGGTGCTCCAGGTAGACCGCTGACCCCGCCATTCAGTTCCGTACTTCACGCGCTGACCTCCTCCGGGTTATGGCGGCGGCGCATGCCACCACCGCCAGCACGACAATCGCCCAGTTGCCGACGCGGGCATAGGGCGGCAGGCCGGTGCGCGGTGTGATGGTCGCACGCAACACGGTCGCAGTGTACTCGGGCGCCTGCGCGACCACCTCTCCCCGGGGACCGATCACCGCCGATACGCCGTCGTTCGCCGCGCGCACCATGAAGCGGCCTGCTTCAATGGCCCGCATGCGGGCGATCTGGAAATGCTGATAGCGTGCGGTCGAGTGGCCGAACCAGGCATCGTTGGTGACGTTCACGAGCGCATCGGCGCGTGGCAGCGCGCCTGCCAGCGTGCTCCCGTAAGCATCTTCGTAGCACACCCCCGCGGCCAGCGAGAGGCCGGCGGCCCTGAGAGGCGGCTGCACGGCAGGTCCGGGCGTGAAATCGGAATACGGCAGGCTCATGAGACGCAGCCAGCGACGCACGAACTTCGGCACCGGGAAGAATTCCGCAAAGGGAACGAGATGGTGCTTGTCGTACCAGCCGACACCCTCTGCGCCCAGCGCCGCCACCGAATTGAAATAGTCGCGGCCGTCATCGGATGCACGCACCAGCCCCAGCACGAGCGCGGAGCCGCGCGCGCTGGCCTCGCTGTAGAGGCGGCCGAGATACGGCACGAGATTGTTGGCTAGTTCCGGCAGCGCCGACTCCGGCATCACGATCAAGGGCTCACCGAGTGCCTCGCGCGTGAGCTTCGCGTACAGCTCGAGCGTGGTCTCGCGATTGGCTTCGAGCCACTTCATGTCCTGCGGAATGGCGCCCTGCAAGATCGCGACACGCACCGGCGGGCCGCTCACCTGCGTCCAGTCGCGATCGAGCACAAGTGATGCGAGCCACGGCACGGCAAGCGCGGCGAGCGCCACTGAACGCAGGCGCATCGTGCGCGCTCGCAGCAGCATCACCAGGGCTCCCGCCGAGACCAGCAACACGGCCGACAGCAGGTACACACCACCGACGGGAGCGAGATGCGCGAGCCAGGTATCGGTTTGCGAATAGCCGAGAGAGAGCCACGAAAAGCCCGACAGGAACCAGCCTCGCAACCACTCGATGAGGAGCCAGGCAGCCGGAATGCCCGCAAGCCAGCGCCATGCCCCATGCGCCGGCAACCAGCGCGCCACGGCGTACCCGAGGGCTGCGTGGTAGAGCCCCATGATCGCGACGAGACCGAGCATCAGGAGGAACGCGATCCACACGGGCGCGCCGCCGAAGATGTGGATGCTGACGTAGAGCCAATAGGTGCCGGCCGCGAAGGTGCCCGCATTGAACCAGAAGCCGAGTACCGCAGCCCTCCGTGGCGTCGCCTCATCCCATAATGCGATCAGGGCGGCGGGGCCGAGAATGGCAAACGGCCAGAGGCCAAAGGGTGCGAAGGCCAGCGCCACACTGGCCCCCGCTGCGAACGATGCCAGCAGACCCAGCCGCTGTCGCGCAGCGTCAGTCGCGGTCACGCGCGGCCCGTTCTTCGGGCGGGACCACATCCTTCGGCGTCGCGACACGCAGGCTCTCGACGCGCCGCCGGTCGGCGCGCATCACGCGAAACTCGATGCCGCCGATCACGACCGCTTCGCCCCGACGCGGCAGGCGGCCGAACTCCTTCATCACGAGGCCTGCAACCGTGTCGAATTCATCGTCCGGAAACTGAGTGCCGAAATACTCGTTGAATTCCTCGATCAGCGTGACGCCGCGCACCGTGAACTGGCGCTCCGCGTCTTTCCTGATGTTGAGGTCTTCGTCGACATCGAACTCGTCGTCGATCTCGCCGACGATCTGCTCGACGACGTCCTCGATCGTGACGACGCCGGCAACACCACCGTACTCATCCACCACGATCGCCATGTGATTGCGGTTGCCGCGGAACTCCTTCAGCAGCACGTTGACCCGCTTTGCCTCGGGCACGAACACCGCCGGCCGCATGCACTCGCGGATGTCGAAACGCTCCGTGCCGCCCTCCGCGTATGCACGCAGCAGATCCTTGGCAAGCAGGATGCCGACAATGTCGTCGCGGTCGTCGTCCATCACGGGAAACCGGGAGTGGCCGGACTCGATCACGATCGGCAGGATCGAGGAGGCCGGATCATTGCGCCGGACGAAGACCATCTGCGCACGCGGAATCATGATGTCGCGCACGCGCAGATCGGCGACGTCGAGTACGCCCTCGATCATGCCGAGCGCATCGCCATCGAGCAGCCCGCGCTTGCTCGCCTCGTGCAGGCTCTCGAGCAGCGCTTCGCGATCCTCCGGCGCCCCGGCGACGGAGCGCTTGAGGCGTTTCAGCCAGCGCCCTGTGGCATTGCTTTCCGCCGGTTCGTTTGCATCCTTGGGCATGTCAGTTCCTGGCGCGGTAGGGGTTCGCCACGCCGAGCCCGCGCAGCACCGCAATCTCGCGCCGCTCCATGCGCACAGCATCCACTTCCTGCACGTGGTCGTATCCGACGAGGTGCAACGCACCGTGCACGACGAGATGCGCCCAGTGCGCCGTGAGCGGCTTGCCCTGTTCGCGCGCCTCGCCGCGCACCACCGCTGCGCAGATCACGAGGTCGCCGAGCGGGCGGGCGCGCGCGCGCATCGCCTCGGCCGGCAGTGCTGCCGCCGGGAACGACAGCACGTTCGTCGGCTTGTCCTTGCCGCGCCAGGCGGCATTGAGCCTGCGACTCTCGCGCGGCCCCACGATGCGTAGCGCGATTTCACAGCCAGCGCCGAGTCGACCAAGGGCGGCTTGCGCCCAACGCGACATCGCGGCTGCGGGCGGCGCCCAGGCGCGCGTGCTGCGAGTCACCTCGATCGCAAGCGCGGCAGGGCTCACCGCTCGCCACGCCCGGTCTCGTCACCGCGCGCCTCATAGGCCTGCACGATCCGCTGCACCAGCGGGTGCCGCACGACATCCTGCGAATCGAAGAACGTGAATGCGACGCCCTCGACGCCGCGCACGACGTCGATCACATGCCGCAAACCGGACAGCTTGCCGCTCGGCAGATCGGTCTGCGTCACGTCACCCGTGACCACAGCCTTCGAACCGAAGCCGATGCGCGTGAGGAACATCTTCATCTGCTCGATTGTCGTGTTCTGGGCTTCGTCCAGGATCACGAACGAGTCGTTGAGCGAGCGGCCGCGCATGAACGCGAGCGGCGCCACTTCGATCACGTTGCGCTCGATGAATCGTGCCACCCTGTCGAAGCCCATCATCTCGTAGAGCGCGTCGTACATCGGGCGCAGGTACGGGTCGACCTTCTGCGTGAGATCGCCGGGCAGGAAACCGAGGCGTTCGCCCGCCTCCACCGCCGGTCGCACGAGCACGATGCGTCGCACGCGATCGGCGTGCAGGGCCTCGACGGCGCAAGCGACTGCAAGGTACGTCTTGCCTGTGCCGGCGGGACCAATGCCGAAGGTGAGGTCGCGGCCAAGGATGCTGCGCACATAGTCACGTTGATTGCGGCCGCGGGCGCGAATGACACCGCGCGGCACACGCAGACTCGCGCCCTCGCCGTGGCCGTCGTCGCCACCGCCCACCTCGGGATGCAGGGGGCGGTCGCCCACCCCGGCGTCGCGCTCACGCTCGCGCAGGGCGAGGTGGACTGCTTCCGGTGTCGCCCCGTCATCGCCGGCATCGCGCTCGTACAGTTCGCGCAGCACGTTCTCCGCCGCGTCGGCCTGTTCGCCCGAGACACGAAACACATTGCCACGCCGGCGGATCTGCACGCCGAGCCGCGACTCGACGAGTCGCAGGTTTTCATCGAGCGGCCCGCACAGGCCGGCGAGCCGCGCATTGTCGGCCGGTTCGAGTTCGAACTCGTGCGCGCTGCGCGCCACCCCCCGACTCACGCTCCAACCCCACGCACCAGGCTAACGGTTGCGTCCGGCCCGTCGCCCGCCGCCCGTCGCCCGTGCCCCATCGCCGGCCCGATGCGTCCGCGAAGCGAATTGCGCAACGCCGTGGTCACCGTCACATCCACGAATCTGCCCATGAGCTCGTGCGGGCCGGCGAAATTCACCCAGCGGTTGTTCTCCGTCCGCCCGGCAAGCTCCTGTGCGTTCTTCTTCGCGGGTCGCTCGACGAGGACACGTTGTACGCTGCCGACCATCGTCTCGCTGATGGCGTGCGCCTGGCTGTCGAGCTGGGCCTGCAGGCGGGCGAGCCGCTGCCGCTTCTCCTCCTGCGGAACATCATCAGGCAGGGAAGCCGCGGGTGTCCCCGGGCGACGGCTGTAGAGAAAGCTGAACGACTGATCGAAACCGACGTCGCGCACGAATTTGAGCGTCGCCGCGAAATCGCGCTCCGTCTCACCCGGAAACCCGATGATGAAATCGGAGCTGATCGCGATATCCGGCCGCACGGCGCGCAGCCTTCTCACCTTGTCCTTGAACTCGAGCGTGGTATAGCCACGCTTCATCAGCGCGAGCACCCGGTCCGAGCCGCTCTGCACGGGCAGGTGCAGGTGGTTGGCGAGCTGCGGGATGCTCGCGTAAGCCTCGATCAGGCTGTCGGTGAAATCGATGGGATGCGAAGTCGTGAAACGGATGCGCTCGATGCCGCGCACCGCGGCGACATGATGGATGAGTGTCGCGAGATCGACGATCGCACCGTCAGCCATGGGCCCTGCGTACGCATTCACGTTCTGGCCGAGGAGCGTGATCTCGACGACGCCCTGCGCCACGAGCCGCTCGATCTCTTCGATCACGCTCGCGAACGGTCTGCTCACTTCATCGCCACGCGTGTAAGGCACGACACAGAAGCTGCAATACTTGCTGCAGCCTTCCATGATCGACACGAACGCGGTCGCACCCCCGGCGCGCGGCGCGGGCAGGTGATCGAACTTCTCGATCTCGGGGAAGCTCACGTCGATGGCGGGGCGGCCCGTGCGCTTCACCGCGGCGATCATTTCCGGGAGCCGATGCAGTGTCTGCGGACCAAATACGAGGTCGACGAACGGCGCGCGCGCGACGATGGCCTCGCCCTCCTGGCTCGCGACGCAGCCGGCCACACCGATCAGCACTTCGGGCCGTGCCTGCTTCAAGCTGCGCCACTCGCCGAGGAGCGAATACACCTTGTCCTCGGCCTTCTCGCGCACCGAGCAGGTGTTCATCAGCAGGAGATCGGCGGTCGCGGGGTCGTCGGTCGCAACGAGACCCAAGGCCGCCTGCAGCACGTCCGCCATGCGCGCGGAGTCGTACTCGTTCATCTGGCAACCGAACGTCTTGAGAAAATAGCGGCCGGGCATTGGGGGCGAGTGGTTCAAACCAGCGAGTCTACCGAATCCACCCGCGCCCCGCGATCTTACCAAACTAAATCAATGACTTAGAATGGAATATCATCATCCAGTTCGGCCTCGGTCGAGCTGGTTACCGGCGCCTGTGAATATTCATCGTCACCGCCGCGATTGCGACCGCCGCCCTGGCTGCCTGCGACCCCGCCACTGCCGCCAGCACCGCCACCGCGCGCGCCGAGCATCTGCATCTCGTTCGCAATGATCTCGGTCGTATAGCGGTCATTGCCCTGCTTGTCCTGCCATTTGCGCGTGCGCAGACTCCCCTCGATGTATACCTGCGAGCCCTTGCGCAGGTACTCCCCGGCGATCTCCGCGAGGCGGCCGAACATGGCAACGCTGTGCCATTCGGTGCGCTCCTTCATTTCGCCGCTCTGCTTGTCCTTCCAGCTCTCGCTGGTCGCGATGCGCAGGTTCGCGACCGAGCTGCCGGAAGGCATGGCGCGGGTTTCGGGGTCCTGACCAAGATTGCCGATGAGAATGACTTTGTTGATGCCGCGTGCCATATCGATGCCTTTCGTGCGTGCGGCCCAGTATGCGTCAAGGTGGCCGGCGCATTGAGTGGAGAATCTGTCGGGATCGCCCCGATTCTTTCACGCCGCGGCCAGCGGCGCTATGGCCAGACCGTCGGCGGATTCGAAAACCCGCCCTTGCGCAGCGGCAGCACGCAGAAGCGGTGTCCTGTGGGAGCCTCCATGATCCACCAGTCGCGCACCATCTGGACGCGCCGTGCGCCCAGGTTCTCGAGGCGTCGCACTTCCGCCTCGACGTCATCGGTGATGAGATCCAGGTGCAGACGGCTCTCGTGCGCCACACGCTGCACTTCGATATGGAGCCCATCCTCCTTCGTTTCGAGCGGCACGTAGCCCGCATCTTCCTCGGCCGCCGAGGGCTGAAGCTGGCGGCCGAGGGCTGCGCCCCAGAAATCGGCCGCGGAAGCCAGATGGTCGACCTGGCAGTCGATGATGAATCCCGCAAGCGCGCTGCGATGCATGGCCCGCTCCCGGCCCAGAAACGCACCGGAAGTCTATCGCCTATGCGAGGTGCCGGGCGAGAAAGCTGTCGAGCGCCGCGGTGACCAAGGGTTCCCCGAGCGTCGGAGCGTGACCCCGATTCGGGACCAGGACGCGCTCGAGATCCGGCTTCACGGCGAGCATGCGCTCGACCGTGGCGGTGATGAGAATGTCGGATAGCGCGGCCTGCAGCAGGAGCACCGGCACACCCCCCATCATCGCCCAGAATGACCACAGATCGATCGACTCGTCCAATCGTGCCCGGAAAGCGGCGCCGATCCGCGGGTCGTAGTCCGCCATGATGCTGCCGGATGCGTCCTCGCGACAGGCACTATGGGCACTCGCGAGCCAGTCCTCGTCAGTGAAATCCGCAAATGCCGCACCGTGGAGCACCTGCAGGCGCGCGGCTGCCTCGCGCCAGCTCGCCACCGCGGGCTCGAATCCGACGTAGCCGGCGATGCGCCGCAACCCGGCCGGCGCGACTTCCGGCCCCACGTCGTTCAGCACGACACAGGCAATACACTCTGGAACCTGTGAGGCCAGCAGGATCGACACCATGCCGCCGAGCGAAGTACCGATGAGCGCAATCCGCCCGTTCGTGTATTCGCCGATCAGCTGCAGCATGTCCTGGTAGTAGACGCCAGCGCGGTAGCCGTCCGGGCTCTCATCCCACTGCGAGCGACCCCGCCCGCGGAAATCCGGCGTGAGCACGCGGTAGCGATCCGCGAGCCGCCGGGCAAGCGGCGCAAATACCCGGGAGTTGTCCGTGAGGCCGGGCAGACAGAGCACTGTCCCACGCGGTGTCGCAGGTGCAAATTCGCGACAGAAAAGCTCGAGGCCCTCGGGCGAGGCGAACGTGAACTCCCGGCAGGTGATGTTCATGGAGGCCCACCTGCGGCGTGCACTGGAATGCTCAATCTTGACACACACATCCTCCTGCACGCCGTCGCGGGTGAACTGACTGCCAGGGAGCGCAAGGGTCTCGCGAGCGCCAGCACCCGGCTCGATGTCCGGGGGCTGCGCGCATCCCGCCTCCTCGACTGCCGTCAGGCCCCGTCAATTCTGGCCGAAGACGGCGCCGCCACCCTCGAGCCACGCCAGCTCCTTTGCAGTCGGCTCGCGCCCGAGCGCGCGATTGCGATGCGGGAAACGGCCAAACAGCTGGATGATCTCGAAGTGTTGTCGCGCGTAGTCGAGATAGCCATCGAAGAGTGGCCGCCAGGAATCCGGTGCCGGGGTCTGCAGCAGCGTGAAGAGGCGCATGGATTCGTGCTGCTCCACGAGCGATTCGCTGTGCTCGAACGGCAGGATCAGGAATGCCCGCTGCGCAGGTTCCAGGCGCTGCAGGAAGCCAGCTGCCACCGCCTCGCGCGCGACGGCGAGTGCCAGCGAATCTCCCGCGAAGGCGCGTGCAGTGCCTCGCCAGACGTTGCGCGGGAATTGATCGAGCAGCAGCGTCAACGCCAAAGCCGTGTTCGGCGCGGCCGACCACGCCGCGAGCTCGCCATGCAGCGCCGCTTCCATGCCCGGCAGATAGCGCGCACCGATTGCGGCATCGACCTCCGCCGAGCCGCGGAACCAGAAAGCCTGGCGTGCGCTTGCCTCGGCGGGTCCGCGGCATGCATCGGCGAACCAGAAGGCGAGAATGTCGTCGGCGTCTGCCTGCATCAGGAACAGCAATAGCAATATGGACCGCTTTCGGCAAGCAAGCGGGTGCCTGGAGCAGGCCACCGCGTGCCCGGCCCGCTCGCATGCCCGTCGCTCGTTGCCCGCCGCTCATCGCTCGCCCTAGACTGGGGCGCATGCGCAAAGCCTTGTTGCTCGTGTTGAGCATCGCGGCGACACCCCCTGCCGTGGCAGGCCCGCTGTCCCCGGATGCCGCCGCGCGCTTCGCCCAACTCGCGCTCGACTGCGTGCAGCGCGAATACCCCAACAAGATCTCTCACGTCCTCGCGAGCGACGATGATGCCCGGCCTGCGCGGGAGCTCACCCCCGTCTTCTACGGGTGCTTCGACTGGCACTCCGACGTCCATGGTCACTGGCTGCTCGCCCGCCTCGCGCGACTCTACCCCGACGCGCCCTTCGCGCAGCCGGCGCGCGCGGCACTCGCGCGCAGCTTTACGCCCACCGGAATCGCCGCCGAGGTCGCCTATCTCGAGGGTCCGGGACGCGCGTCGTTCGAACGCCCGTACGGCCTCGCGTGGCTGCTTGCGCTTGCCGCTGAACTGCGCGTCTGGGATGACGCTGATGCCCGTGCGTGGTCCACCACGCTCGCACCGCTGGAGCGCGCCGCGGCCGCGCGATTGTCGGCGTGGCTGCCGAAGCTCGCCTACCCGATCCGCACGGGCGAGCACAATCAGACGGCGTTTTCCTTCGGGCTCACGTGGGACTGGGCAGCCGTCACGGGCGACACCGCCATGCAGGCCCTGCTGCGAGAAAAATCCGCTGCATTCTACCGCCGCGATCGCAACTGCCCGATCGCCTTCGAGCCCTCCGGAGAGGACTTTCTCTCGCCCTGCCTCGCGGAAGCCGACTTCATGCGCCGCGTGCTCTCGCCTGCGGAATTCCCGGCGTGGCTCAAGGGCTTTCTTCCCGGAATTCCGCGTGCCGCGAAGCCCTGGCTTGCGCCCGGCATCGTCACCGATCGCTCGGACCCGAAGCTTGCGCACATCGACGGCCTCAATCTCAGTCGCGCGTGGATGCTGCTCGGTATCGCGCGCAGCCTTCCGTCGCGCGACCCCCGACGTGTCGCGCTGGAGTTGGCCGCCACCGCGCACGCGGGGGCCGTCACCGGCGAGCATTACGAAGGGGGGCACTGGCTCGGTACCTTCGCGGTCTACCTGATGACGCAGAACGGAAGGAATACGCAATGACGAAGATCGAGTTTGAAGACGGTGCCGTGAGCATCGATGCGACTGTCATCGCCGCAGGCCTCGGGATCGACCCGGCGTTGGTGCAGTGGCACATGCGCAATGGCCGGATCACGAGCCTCTGTGAGCGTGGTACCGATGAAGACGCCGGCCGTCACCGGCTGACCTTCAGGTTCCGGGGCCGCAGTTTCCGCGTGACTGCCGATGACACCGGCCAGATCATCGGGCAAGAGACCATCGGGCACAGGCGGGGTCGTGCGCCTTGAAGGGCTTTACGGCGCAATCTGACCGTCAACGGACACGCACGCGCAGCCGGATCGTGAAGGAAGGTTGGCCGCCGCCGCCCGCGGCATTCATCGTGCCCGTCGGTGCGATGCGCACGCCGGTCACTGCCGTATCGAAGCCCTGGCCATCCGGCACGGGCGTGTAATTGAACGGCGCGCCGCCGCCGGGCTGGTTCGAGTAGCTGACGTCAGTGGCCACATTGAACGCGAGTCCGCTCGCCGGAGTACCGTCGATGAACTCCACGGGCCCACCACCGCCCGCAGCGACGTAGGGCGCCGAGTTGGCGGGCACGGGATCGGTGATCACGAGCGAACTGGCGTCGACCGCGCCTGGGCCGCTGTTCGTCACCGCAATCGTATAGCGCACGATCGCACCCGGGATACGTTTGGGATTCACGGCAGCATTCACGGGGTCCGACAGCACTTCCGAGATCTTCGCGACTTGCAGGGTCGGCAGCGGCACCGCGACCGTGAATCCTCCGACGCCGAGATCCGTGACGGTGCCTTCCGTGCCTTCGGTCGCTGTCACGCGCATCGACCAGCCGCCGGGCGCGGCGGCTCCGGGCAGGACATAGGCATATTCGTACGTGCGCGTATCGGCACCGGAATCGGCGACCTGTGTCATCACCGCATTCGCGACCTGCGTCGTGCCGTTAGCATCGACGAGATCCAGCTGCGCGCCGGCGATGTCGAAGCTGCCGAACGGATCGCTGACGACAGCCCGCACATGGACCGTGCTGCCACCGAAGAAGGACGCGGTGACCGCGCCACCGGGAAACGCCGCGTCGTAGCTCGCCACGCTGTCGACGTTGATGACGGTGTTGCTGTTCAGTTCGACACGCGAGGGCGAGCCGTTGCCGTAGGGGTGTACCCGCGTCGTACTGCCGTTGCCGCCCTGCGCCATCGTCAACGTGAAAGCCGATCCCGCCGGATAGGTCGCCGTCGCGGGAACGTTGAGCAGAAACGTCCTGAGGGCGCCATCCGGGGAATTGTTCGGCAGGCCGAATGTCTGGGTCACGGCATCGATCATGCCGGTGGCGGTATTGGCGAGCGTGACGGTAATCGTGCGATTGTTCCCGCCGCCACCTGTGCGCGACATCCAGACTTGCGCAGAAATGCCGCCAGCCGGCAGGGTCACCGGTCGCTGCAGCACTGGCGTCAACGACCAGGTCACCGAGCTGTTCCTGCCGAAGGTGACGAGCGGCTCACCCGCGATCGCCGGCACGCGCGACAGCGGCGTCCCGGCGGTGCCACGCAGATAGAGCGGCTTGGTGCCCCCGGACGGAATCTGCGACGGCGACACGATGACCTGCGGCGCATCGGGCGAGCCTCCGACGCCGAACGCATTCGTGATCGTCGCCGTGTTGTCGATCGGAGTTCCGGGTGAAGTGCCGCCCGGAATCACGACATCGAACACGATCATCGCCGTGCCGTTTGCCGGCACGCTGATGCCCGATACGTCGAGCTGCGTGGGCGTAGAGCTGTTGGTCGCGCCGGGCGGGATGCTGACGACGGAAAGCGAGGTCGTGTTGGCGGGCAGCGGGTCGGTGACGGACACGGCAGGAGCGGCGACACCCGCCGTTTCGCGCAGCGTGATCGTATAGCGCAGCGTATCGCCCGCATCGGCCTCACCGCCGTTCAGGTCGGTCACCGTCTTCGTCGAACTCGAAAGATCCGACCCGACGACGACGGTGGGATCGGTCGCGGAATTGTTGGCGGGAGTGAGGTCGACGCTCGCGCTCGACACCTGTGCGGTATTGGCGACCGACGGTATCGCCCCGGCGTCGACTGCCACCGTAAGGGTGATGTCGGGCAATGACTGCCCGGGGTCGAGGAACGGTGGATGCGTGCAGGTAACATCCTGGCCGGCGGCACCACAGGCCCAGCCCGTGCCGGTGGCCGAGACATACGCGAGTCCCGCCGGCAGCGTGTCGGTCACCGTCACGACATTGTCTTCGCGCTGCTGGCCCGCCGCGTTCGCGACACGCAATGTGTACACGCCGTTCGCCCCGGCAGAAAAATTGCCGGCGTGGGTCTTCGTGATGGAGAGGTCCACGGTCGGCTCGCTGGTCGCCGACACGATCTGCGCAAGCAGCAGCACGAGATCGCCACCCGCTGCAAAACGGGTGGTGGCCGAGGTCTGCCCCGGCGACAGCAGCGCCGATATGTCGAAAGTATCGACATCCAGGCCGTAGCTTGCGGCGTTGCCGATGGCATTGACCGTGCCGTCGTAGGGCTGCACCAGCGGATTGCTGCCCGGCACATTGATTCCGTCGTCGAGCGCCGTGCCGTTGAAGCGCAGCTCTTCCGATACACCGTTGAGCGGTGTGGAGTTGTCCGGATCGCCCTCCAGGGCAACGATCGCGATTCGGCCATCGATGTCCGTGGCCGGAATTCGAAAGCCGTCCGGCGCGAGATTCAACGCGCTGCCGCGAAAAGGCTCGAGGCCGTCGAAGACATTGATCGCGCGCAACCGCTCGGCCGGCGAGCCGTAGATCACGACGAGTGACCAGCCGGCCGCCACAGCGGAGCTGCCGCAGTGGGGCGTACCGGTATTCACCGTGAGGCCGCTGAACGTGAAGCTGCCGTTGCCACTGACGCGGTCTGTCACATCCGCGAAGGCACCGAAATATGGAAAATTGGTGCCGCCGTTATTGAAATTTGCGGTGAAGGTCCGGCTGGCAGTCACGCCGCTGCCGTTCAACACCACGTTCGAGTCGATGGTGCTGCCCGAACCGCCCCAATAGAGGTATGCGGCAACGACTGATGCCCCCCCGGGAATACCGGCAAGTGGCGCCGTACTCGAGCCCGTCACCGCGCAGGCGTTGCCATTGTTGTCCTGCGCGCGCAGCGTGCCGCCGGTCGCCACGAAATTGATGTTGCCCGTGAGCCGCGTGTAGCGGCTGATCGGCGTCTGC
>WBZY01000432.1_pt1 | contig 32203 bp, 29 predicted proteins | sample 5204191 | NCBI WGS metagenome assembly WBZY01 (sample SAMN12344363, study PRJNA552823) | activated sludge metagenome | biome: Activated sludge suspended growth; feature: Anammox Sidestream; material: Wastewater; isolation source: activated sludge from anammox sidestream of wastewater treatment...
TGCCGGATGAGTCGCCGCTCGTCGGATGAGTCGCCGCTTGCCGGATGAGTCGCCGCTTGTCGGATGGGTCGCCGTTCGTCAGATGGGTCGCCGCTTGTCGGGCGGCCCGATCCGGGCCGTCAGCGCCGCCCGGACGATCTTCAACGTCTCGTACGAAACCTCGCCATTCAGGTGCTCATGGAGCGGTGTCAGCGGCGTCGGGCCGAGCGTGTTGATGGCGGCGCAGACGCGTTGAAAGTCGGCCGGCGAGACCCACGGGGCGGTGTCGAACCCGGGCTGTGAAACGATGAACTCGCACAAATACTCGTTCACTGTGCTCGTGGCGCGCTGCACCGACTGCGCCACGTCGGCGACCGATCGGCCTCGGGCGAACATCTCAAGCGCCTGCTTTTTCGCCGGGCTGAGGGCTCGCGGCGGCGGCGGCGGCGCGGCGTGCGCAGCCCGCTGCCGGTGCCGCGTGCCCAGCAGTTGCCGCTCGCCCGCCTGCTCGCCGGCGAGCCGCTCGCGCCGGGCGAGCGCCACCTGCTCGTCTGCGCACACGGTGTACGCAGCCACGCAGCAGCCGAGATGCTTCGTGCGCGCGGGGTGACCCGCGTGTATTCGCTCTCGGGCGGCATCGCGGCGTTCGCCGCGCACACTCAGGCGCGGGTCTGACCCGCGCCGCGCACCACGTACTTGTAGCTCGTCAACTGCTCCACGCCGACCGGGCCGCGTGCGTGGAAGCGATCGGTCGAAATGCCGATCTCGGCACCCATGCCGAACTCGCCGCCGTCCGCGAACTGGGTCGAGGCGTTGTGCAGCACGATCGCGCTGTCGACCCGCGCGAGGAACCGCTCGGCCGTGGCGACGTTCGCGGTGACGATCGCCTCTGTATGTGCCGAACCATACCGTGCAATGTGCTCGATCGCCGCATCGACGCCGTCGACGACCCGCGCGGCGATCACGGCATCGAGGTACTCGGTGTGCCAGTCCTCCTCGCTCGCCGCACGCACGCGCGGATCGACGGCACGCACGTCGGCGTCGCCGCGCACCTCGCAGCCCGCGTCGAGGAGATCGCGCACGATCGGCGCGAGCAGTGCCGGGGCACCCCGGTCGACGAGCAGCGTTTCCGCGGCACCGCAGATGCCGGTACGCCGCAGCTTCGCGTTGTGCACGATGGCGCGTGCCATGGCGAGGTCTGCGTCCCGGTCCACGTACACATGGCACACTCCCTCGAGGTGCCCGATCACGGGTACGCGCGCCTCGGCCTGCACGCGCGCCACGAGCGCCTTGCCGCCGCGCGGCACGAGGACATCGAGATACGCGCGCATCGAGGCGAGCATGTAGCCGACGGCATCGCGATCGGTGGTCGGCACGAGCTGAATGGCTGTCGACGGCAGGCCTGCCGCCTCGAGGCCGGAGACCAGCGCGGCATGAATGGCGCAGCTCGAAGCGATACTCTCCGATCCGCCGCGCAGGATCACCGGATTGCCGGATTTCAGGCACAGCGCGCCGGCGTCCGCAGTGACGTTCGGGCGGCTCTCGTAGATGATGCCGATCACGCCGAGCGGTACCCGCACGCGCTGGATGCGCAGGCCGTTCGGCCGCTGCCATTCCGCGACGACCGTCCCGACGGGATCCGGCAACGCGGCCACCGCCTCGACACCGCGCGCCATCGCCTCGATGCGCGCGGCGTCGAGGCGCAGGCGATCGAGCATCGCGGCGCCGAGGCCCTTCGCGCGTGCGCGCACCATGTCCTCGTCGTTGGCCGCGAGAATCGCCGCGGACTGTGCGCGCAGTGCACGCGCGGCCTCCGCCAGGGCCATGTCCTTTTGCGCGCTCGCCGCTGCCGCGAGCACCGGCGCGGCAGCGCGCGCCGCGCGCCCGAGTTGCGTCATCAGGCCGGCAACATCGACGCCGCTGTCAGTCATGGCCGGCCTGCTCCACCATCACGAGATCGTCGCGGTGGATCATCTCGTCGCGTCCGCTGTAGCCGAGAAGCGCGGCGACCTCCCGGGTCCGCAGGCCCTTGATGCGCGCCACATCGCCATCGCCGTAGGCGACGATGCCGCGCGCGATCTCACGGCCGTCCGGAGCGAGCACGCTCACGGTGTCACCCCGGTCGAACCGCCCGCGCGCCCCGGTGATGCCGGCCGGCAGGAGGCTCTTGCCGGCGCGCAGCGCGCGCAGCGCGCCGTCGTCGACGGTGATCGCACCGCTCGGCCGCAGCGTGCCGGCAATCCACTGCTTGCGCGAAGACGCGGGATTGCCCTGCGGCACGAACCATGTACAGCGCGCACCCTGCTCGATGCGACGCACCGGGTGCTTGTGCGCCCCCGCCGCGATGCACAGGTGCGCGCCGGCCGACAGTGCGATCTTCGCCGCCGCGATCTTCGTGGCCATGCCGCCCGTACCGACATCCGACACGGCCGAGCCGGCCATGGCTTCGATCTCCGGCGTCACGCGCAGCACCCGTTCGATGAACCGCGCATCGGCGTCCCGGTTCGGGTCGGCCGTGTACAGGCCGTCGACATCCGACAGCAGCAGCACGCAATCGGCCGATGCCATCTGCGCGACCCGTGCCGCGAGGCGGTCGTTGTCTCCATAGCGGATCTCGGTGGTCGCAACGGTATCGTTCTCGTTGACGACCGGCAGCGCGCCGAGCGCGATCAGCCCGTTGAGAGTGGCCCGCCCGTTGAGATAGCGCCGTCGTCGTTCGCTGTCCTCGAGCGTGAGCAACACCTGCGCCACCGTGACGTCGTGCGCCTCGAACAGTTCCTTGTAGGCATGCGCGAGGCGGATCTGGCCGACGGCCGCGGCCGCCTGGCTTTCCTCGAGCCGCAGGGCTCCCCTCGCCAGGCCGAGATGGCGCCGACCGAGCGCAATGGCGCCGGAGGAAACGAGGATCACCTCCTGCCCGCGCCGGCGCAATCGCACGAGGTCTTCGGCCAGCGTCTCGAGCCAGGCCCGGTTCACGCGCCCGGTCGCCCCGTCGACGAGCAGCGCCGAGCCGACCTTGACGACAATGCGTCGGGCGCTGTCGAGCGGCGAGGCCGGCGCGGCCGGTCGTCTGTTCTGCATGGCGAGGCTGGACGGGATGGCGATGAACCGCTCGAGTATACGACAGCGCCGCGTTGCCTCGGCTCCGGGCGCACCGCATACTAGCCGCATGAGCAGAGACTACGAGCCGTCCCCTGGGCAATGGTACGAGAACGCCGAGGAAGAAGAGACCTTCCGCGTACTGACCGTGGACGAGGATTCCGAACTGATCGAGATCGAATACCTCGATGGCGAGATCGAGGAAATCGACCTCGAGACCTGGCACGAGATGGATCTCGAGCGCGTCAGCGAGCCCGAGGGCTGGGTCGATGGCGACGACGACGATGATGACGACGAAGACGATGATGATGATGACGACGACGATTGGGATGAAGACGACGAGGACGACGACGACTGGGACGACGACGACGAGGACGAGGACGACGACGACCGCTGAGCCTCCTGCCGCGGTCGCGGCCCCGCCGGGCAGGCCTTGAAGGCCGCCTGCCGGCCCCCACATTCCCGTAACCCTGGGTTCAAAGACGCCAACATGAAGCGAATCTTCCTCTTTCTGGTGACCAACCTCGCCGTCGTGCTCGTGCTATCGGTCGTCGCGCGCCTCCTCGGCATCGACCAGTACCTGGCCGCACAGGGCGGCAACCTCGGCGGCCTGCTCGTCTTTGCGGCGCTCTTTGGCTTCGGCGGTGCCATCGTTTCACTGCTGATGTCCAAGTGGATGGCCAAGCGCTCGATGGGCGTGCGCGTGATCACGCAACCTGCGAACGCCACCGAGCAGTGGCTCGTCGCCACGGTACGCGCCCAGGCCGAGCAGGCCGGTATCGGCATGCCCGAGGTGGGGATCTTCGATTCGCCGCAGCCGAACGCATTCGCCACCGGCGCGCGGCGGGACGCCGCGCTCGTGGCCGTGAGCAGTGGCCTCCTGCGCGCGATGAACCAGAAGGAAGCCGAGGCGGTACTGGGCCACGAGATCAGCCACGTCGCCAATGGCGACATGGTCACGCTGACCCTGATCCAGGGCGTCGTGAACACCTTCGTGATCTTCCTCGCGCGCGTGATCGGCGGGCTGGTCGACCGCCGCGAGGACGGACGCGGCGGCATGGCCTATTTCGCCACCGTCATGATCGCGCAGCTCGTGCTCGGCATCTTCGCGAGCATGATCGTGATGTGGTTCTCGCGACAGCGCGAGTTCCGCGCGGACGCGGGCGGCGCGCATCTCGCCGGCACGACCAGCATGATCAGCGCGCTCGAGCGCCTGAAGGAAGCGCACCCGCAGCCGCTGCCGTCGCAGATGGCGGCCTTCGGCATCGCGGGCGGTGTGGGCGCCGGCCTGAGGCGCCTGTTCATGAGCCACCCGCCGCTCGACGAGCGCATCGCCGCGCTGCGCAGCGCGCGCCTCTGATCCGATGAGCGAAGCCGCCACCGCGCCCGCGAGCGCAATCGCCGCGCCGCGTGGCGTGGCGCGCACATTCCGTGCCTTGGCGCGCTGGTTCGATTCGGGACAGGGCCCGGCGTCGGCCGCGGATCAGGCAGGCGACGATCGCATCGATCTCGCGCGGATTGTGCCGTTCATCGCCATGCACCTCGCCTGCCTGCTTGCATTCGTCGTCGGCGTGAGTCCCGTTGCGGTGACGGTCGCGGTGATCGCCTACCTCGTGCGCATGTTCGCGATCACCGGCTTCTATCACCGCTACTTCTCGCACCGTTCGTTCAAGACCTCGCGCGTCGGCCAGTTCGTGTTCGGCGTGCTCGGCGCCTCCGCCGTGCAGCGCGGGCCGCTGTGGTGGGCGGCCCATCACCGGCATCACCATGCGTGGTCCGACCGCAGGGAAGATGCGCATTCGCCGGTCCAGCACGGCTTCCTGCGCTCGCACATGGGATGGTTCCTGTCGCGGCGCGGCTTCGTGCCCGACCTGAAGCGCGTGCGCGACCTGCTGCAGTTCCCCGAACTGCGCTGGCTCGACCGCTTCGACATCGTCGTGCCCGTGCTGCTCGCTGTCGGCATGTTCGCGCTCGGCGTCCTGCTCGAAGACGTGGCGCCGCATCTCGGCACGAACGGCTGGCAGATGCTCACCTGGGGATTCTTCATCTCGACGGTCGCGGGTTACCACGGCACCTACACGATCAATTCCCTGTCACATGTGTTCGGGCGCCAGCGCTATCGCACCGGCGATTCGAGCCGCAACAACTGGCTGCTCGCGCTCGTCACGCTCGGCGAGGGCTGGCACAACAACCACCATCACTACCCGAGCGCCGTGCGCCAGGGCTTTTACTGGTGGGAGATCGATATCACCTATTACGTGTTGAAGGTCCTGTCGTGGCTTGGCGTCATCTGGGACCTGAAGCCGGTGCCGGTCTCGGCGCGCGACCACTCGGCCCGGCGCATACGCCGCCTCGGCTAGCGCCACGCGATGTCTGCCGCGGTAACCGACAAGGTCGCGCTGGCGGGTTTCCGTCGCATCGTCGGGCCCGATGCCGTCCTCACGGCGCCCGACGCGATGGCACCGTTCCTCTCCGACCACCGCAAACTCTATGAGGGCGCCGCGCTCGCGGTGCTGCGCCCCGGCTCCGTCGAGGAAGTGTCGCAATTGCTCGCGTTCTGCAACGGCACGCAGATCGGCGTCGTGCCGCAGGGCGGCAACACGGGCTATTGTGGCGGCGCCACGCCCGACGAGTCGGGCCGGCAGGTCGTCCTGTCGCTCGCGCGGCTCGCTCGGCTGCGCTCGATCGACGCCACCAACAACTCGATGGTCGCCGAGGCGGGCTGTCTCCTCGCCAACCTGCAACGCGAAGCCGAAGCCGTCGACCGTTACTTTCCGCTGAGCCTCGGCTCGGAGGGCAGTTGCCAGATCGGTGGCAACCTCGGCACGAACGCCGGCGGGCTCAACGTCGTCCGCTACGGCATGACACGCGATCTCGTGCTCGGCCTCGAGGTGGTCCTCGCCGACGGCCGCGTGCTCTCGTCCCTCGGCGAGCTGCGCAAGGACAACACGGGCTACGACCTGAAGGCGCTGTTCGTCGGCGCCGAAGGTACGCTCGGGGTAATCACGGCGGCGAGCCTCAAGCTCTTTCCGAGGCCGCGCGCGATCGCCACGGCCTTCGTCGCCGTGCGCAGCGTCGCCGCTGCGGTCGACCTGCTGAACCTGCTGCGCGAGGCGAGCGGCGACCGCGTGAGTTCGTTCGAGCTCGTGCCGCAGGTGGCGATCGAGCTGACGACGCGGCACATCTCCGGCGTCTCGCAGCCCCTCGCGGGCGAATACCCGTGGTGCGTGCTGTGCGAACTCACTTCCGCGCGTGCCGCCGACGATCTCGACGCGATGCTCGAGAACGCGCTGCGCGAAGCGATGGACGGCGGGCTGCTCGACGATGCCGCGCTCGCGCAGAACGAACGCCAGCGCGCAGCATTCTGGCGCCTGCGCGAGTCCATCCCGGAGGCCCAGCGACGCGAGGGCGCGAGCCTCAAGCACGACATCGCGCTGCCGATCGGCGCGCTGGCACGCTTCGTTGCCGAGGCCTCGGGGTGGATCGCGGCCCACCTGCCCGAGGCCGTGCTGGTCGCGTACGGCCACGTCGGCGACGGCAACCTGCATTTCAACGTCAATGCGCGCGCCGGCACCGACCCGTTGCATCTCGTCTCGCGCGCCGACGAGGTGCAGCGTGTGGTCCACGACCTCGTGGCGGCGAACGGCGGCAGCATCAGCGCCGAGCACGGCATCGGCCGGCTCAAGGTCGACGAGCTCGCGCGCTACGCGCCGCCGGTCAAGCTCGAACTGATGCGCGCGATCAAGCGCGCGCTCGACCCGAATGGCATCATGAACCCCGGCAAGGTACTGCACAGCGCATGAATGCAAGGGACAGACGCGCCCGGCCCGGTATTGCACTCTCGCTGCCGGCTCTTCTCCTCGCGGTGGCTGGCTGCAGCCGTCACACGGAGTCGCCGGTGAATGCGCCCGCACTGCCGCCTGCGGCCCCCGTGGCGGAAGGCGCACCCCGCATCGCCTTCGCGCCGGACGGCGTGCACATCGACTATCGGGTCTATGGCCACGGCCAGCCGCTGATCGTTCTGATCCATGGCTGGTCCTGCGACGCCAACTATTGGCGGGCACAGATCGAGGATCTCAAGGCGAGCTACACGGTCGTCGCCATCAACCTCGCGGGCCACGGCGCGTCGGGTCGCAATCGCGCGCATTGGACGATACCGGCGTTCGGGGCCGACGTCGCAGCCGTGCTCGCGGCCCTGCCCGAAGGCAAGGTCGTGCTCGTCGGTCACTCGATGGGCGGCCCGGTGGCGCTCGAAGCGGCACGACTGATCCCCGATCGCCTGCTCGGGATCATCGGCGTCGACACGTTCAACTCGCTCGGCGCCGCGCCGCAGCCGAATCCGGTGTTCGATGCGCTGATCGATCGACTGAAGGCCGACTTCATCGGTGCGACGCGCGAGTTCGTCACGACCAGCCTCTTTCCGTCGACGGCCGATCCCGTGCTCGTGCGTCGCGTCGCCGACGACATGGCGCTCGCGCCACCGGAGGTCGCTATACCTTCCATGATTGCGCTCTCGCAGTACGACACGCGGCCGGCCCTCGCGGCGATCCACGTGCCGATCGTCGACATCCGTTCGGACATGTGGCCGATCGACGTCGCAGGCATTCAGCGCACCGTGCCGGGCTTTCACGCGGATACGATGCAGGGGCTGGGCCACTTCCCGATGATGGAGGACCCAGCCGGTTTCAACGTGCTGCTGCGCCGGGAGATCGCGGCGCTCGCCACGGGCGGCCGGTGACGGGAGGAACGGCGCACTACGAGCGCTATGCGCGGCTCGCCACGCTGCTCGACAGCGCGTTTGGGGTGCCGGGAACGCGGCTGCGGTTCGGTATCGACGCCCTGATCGGGCTCGTACCCGGATTCGGCGACTTCGTGGGTGCCGTGTTCGGTGCCTATGGGGTGCTCGTCGCACGGCAGCTCGGCGCCCCGCTCGTGCTGCAGACCAGGATGCTCGGCAATGTCCTGCTCGACGCGACGCTCGGCGCGATTCCGGTCGCGGGCGATCTGTTCGACTTCGCGTTCAAGCCGCACCTGCGCAATCTCGCGCTGCTCGATCGCTGGCGACGCGATCCGGCCCGCATCGAGCGGCACTCGCGCGCGATGCTGATCGTCGTGCCCGTCGCGATTCTCGCGGTCGCGATCGTGTCACTCGCGCTCGCAATCGCCGGCCTGATCGTCCTCGTGCGGGCGCTCGCCTGATCGGCGGCAGGTCGCTATTTCTTCTTCGGCGCAGTCTCGGCCGCGAGCCACGCGATCACGGCCGCGCGATCCTCGGCCTTGGGCAGCCCTGCAAAGGCCATCGTGTTGCCGGGCACCAGGGTCGACGGACGGGCGAGCCACTTGTCGAGCGTGGCGACGTTCCAAGTGAGACCCGATTTCGCGAGCGCAGACGAGTACTTGAACCCGGGCGCCGAGGCCGCCTTGCGGCCCATGATCCCAGCGAGGTTCGGGCCGAGGAGCGAAGGTGCACCCGGCTTCACCTGATGGCACGCCTGGCACTGCGTGAAGAGCAGCCTGCCGCGCTTCAGCTGCGCCTCGGTCGTTGCCGCGTCCGCAGCAAAGACCTGGCCCACGAGCAGGATCGACAGGGTGACAGCAGACGACAGCGCACGCAGCATCGGGAACCCTCCGGACTCTCGGAACGCCGATACTACCGGTCGAAGCTGAACGGCACCTTAAGGGTAATTACGCAGCCGACAGCAGCGGCGGCCATCCTCATGTCCTGCGCACCGGCCGATCCGGCACCACCGCCGCGCAGCGCACCGCGAGCCAGCCGAGATCGAGCGTGATCGCGTCGCGACCGATCGGGGTCCACGTGGTCGCGAGCGGATCGTTCGCGCCCGCTTCGTCGAGGATCAGGATCAGCGAGTCGCGGCCCGCCGCGAACGGCCAGTCCTCGGCGTGCAATTCGATCTCGAGGCGGCGGCCGTCCGGTGTCGTGAAGTTCGCGCGTCCCCCCTGGTCGTGCACGTCGACCGCGAGCAGGTCGCGCAGGTCGGCGCGGCGGCCGCTCGGCGACCAGCGCACGCGGCACGAAAACAGGCGCGCCGCGTACAGCTGGAACCACGTGTAGCCCGCGATCTCGTCCTCGAGCACGTTGTCCGCGACGCGAAAGTGGCGCTTGCGATACCAGTACAGGTCCTGACCGACGAGCAGGCGATAGTCCAGGTAGCGAGCCTCGTTCGGCGCATCGTCGCGGCACGCGTTGCCTTCGGTGCCACCGATGAACTGCGTGACCTCGCGCCGCAGGACGAGATCGCAGCCGGGATCCGCTTCGAGGTCGTCGACCGTGAGGCTCGCGATCAGGCGCGGGGAGCGGTGCAGGTGGCGAAAGTGTGCGGGATTGCGCAGCGTGTACTGGCGTACGCGCACGCCGCCGTTCGCCTGCTCGAGCCGCAGCAGTACCTGCCGCCGCAGATTCTCTGGATCGTCGTGCAGGAATTCCTCGACATAGAGCACGTAGCGGCCGAGCCACGGCACCGCAATGCGCGAGACGATCGTGCGCACGCGCAGTTCGGAGCCTTCGGCGCGGCCCGCCACGCCGTGGGTCGAGAACACCAGTTGTTCGGCCGTGTCGTAAATGCCCGGCCACCATGCGGCGAGCGTTGCGACATCATCGGCGGGCGCGGCGGCTGCGGTCCCGGGCGCGCCGGCCAGGGCGGCGGCGACAGCGAGGGCGCGCGCGGCGTTCATCCCGGCGGCTTGACGATCCGGATCAATCCTTCCTGCGCAGTGCTCGCGACGAGGCGACCGTCGCGGGCGTGCAGCATGCCGCGCGCGAAGCCGCGTGCGCCCGAGGCGCTCGGGCTGTCCATCGTGCAAAGGAGCCATTCGTCGAGGCGCACCGGGCGATGAAACCACATCGCGTGATCGATGCTCGCGAGGATGAGATTGCCCGCATGCCACGATGCGCCATGCGGGCGCAGCGACGTGTCGAGCAGGTTGTAGTCGGACACGTAGGCGAGGAGGCAGCGGTGCAGCCGGTCGTCGTCGGGCAAGGGCCCCACGGCGCGCAGCCACACGTGCTGGCGCGGCGGTAGCTTGCGCGGGTGCAGGTAATCGGTCGGTTCCACCGACCGGAACTCGAACGGCCGCTTCTGCGCAAAGAGTCGCTGGAGCTTCTCCGGCAGCTTCTCGAGCACTTCGAGCGGCGGCTCGTCGCTCTCCGGCAGCGCTTCCGGCGGCGGCACGTCGGGCATCGGCATCTGGTGGTCGAGGCCCGTCTCGCGCAGCTGGAAGGAGGCGGCCATGTTGAATATCTGCTCGCCGTGCTGGATCGCGACGACCCGCCGCGCGGAGAAGCTGTGCCCGTCGCGTGCGCGATCGACGTGGTAGACGATCGGCGCCTTGAAGTCGCCGCGGCGCAGGAAATAGGCGTGCAGCGAATGCACGTCGTGCGACTCGATCGTCGCGTAGGCCGCCATCAGCGCCTGGCCGAGCACCTGGCCGCCGAACACCTGCGGCGAGCCGATATCCCGGCTCTGGCCGCGAAAGAGGTTCACCTCGAGGCGCTCGAGGTCGAACTGGCGCAGGAGGTCCGCGAGACGGGTATCCATCGCGGTCACGCCCCGCTGACGCCGAGGCGCTTGTGCATCACGGGACTCGTCGTCGTGTATTGCAGGAACTGCTTTTTCTGCGGATACAGGTGATGCTGGATCGCGAACGCCGCGAGCGCGGCCTCGTGGAAGCCGGAGAGGATCAGCTTCTTCTTGCCCGGATAGGTGTTGATGTCGCCGACGGCGAAGATGCCCGGCACCGACGTCTGGAATTTCTCCGTGTCGACGCGCAGCGCCTTCTTGTCGAGTTCGAGGCCCCACTCGGCGATCGGACCGAGCTTCGGATGCAGGCCGAAGAAGGCGAACAGGTGGTCGGCCTCGAGCGCGTGCATCGTGCCGTCCGCGGCTTTCACCTGGACGCCGCGCAGCTCGGCCGCATCGCCCGCACCATCGACGGTGAGCGCGTGTGCGAGACCCGTGATGTGCCGCACGCGCCCGGCGGCCTCGAGTTCGCGCATGCGCGCCACCGACGCCGGTGCCGCGCGGAACTCCGTGCGCCGGTGCACGTGCGTCACGGGCGTGCCCTTGCCGGCAAACTCGTTGACCCAGTCGAGCGCGGAGTCGCCCCCGCCGAAGATCACGAGGCGCCGGCCGAGGAAATCCGCCGCGTTCTTCACGCGGTAGTGGATATGCCGGCCCTCGAAGGCATCCGCACCGTCGACACCGATGCGACGCGGCTGGAAGGACCCCACTCCCGCGGCAATCACGACGGCACCGGCGTCGAACGTGGTGCCGGCGCTGTTGGCCACATGGAAGCGGCCGGATTCGAGCACGCGGAGTTCCGTGACCTCGGCACCCAGGTGAAACTGCGGGTTGAAGGGATGCGCCTGCTGCATGAGGCGATCGACCAGTTCCTGCGCGCCGCAGACCGGCAGCGCGGGGATGTCGTAGATCGGCTTGTCCGGATACAGCTCCGTACACTGGCCGCCGGGCGCCTGCAGCGAGTCGAGCACATGCGCGGAGATGCCGAGCAGCCCGAGTTCGAAAACCTGAAACAGCCCGCAAGGACCTGCGCCGATGATGACGACTTCCGCCGCAATTGCGTTCAAACGTGACTCCCTGCAATCAGCCTGAAATTCTATCAGCCCGTTGGCCGCGGGCCATCGCGGGGGGCTATATTAGGCGTTGCCTGGCGGCCGCTCGCGGAGAGAACGCATGCTGACGATCAACGTCAATGGCACCGATCGCACGGTGGACGCGGAAGCGGATACGCCGCTCCTCTGGGTCCTGCGCGACATCATCGGGCTGACGGGCACCAAGTACGGCTGCGGCGCCGCGCTGTGCGGCGCCTGCACGGTCCACCTCGACGGCCAGCCGGTCCGCGCCTGCGTCACGCCGGCAAGCGCGGTGGGTACGGCGAAGGTGGTCACGATCGAGGGCCTCTCGAGCGACCGCAGCCACCCCGTGCAGCGGGCCTGGATCGAACTCGATGTCCCGCAGTGCGGGTACTGCCAGTCGGGGCAGATCATGTCGGCGACCGCGCTGCTCGCGCAGACGCCGAAGCCCACCGACGCCGACATCGATGCCGCCATGGCCGGCAACCTGTGCCGCTGCGGCACCTACCAGCGCATTCGCGCGGCCATTCACCGCGCGGCCGAGATCATGGGGGAGAAGTCGTGAGCGCCCTGCCGGCGAGCTTGGTGACGCGGCGCGACGTATTGAAAGCCGGTGCGGCAGGTGCCGGGCTCGTGCTCGCGATCAGCCTCGCGGGCTGCAGCAAGCCGGGTGCCGGGGCCGTGTCGGGCGAGCGCAGACAGTTCGCCACCAATGCCTGGCTGCGCATCGGTACGGACGACTCGATCACGTTCCTCTGCGACCGCTCGGAAATGGGCCAGGGTGTCTACACGGCGTTGCCGACGCTGCTCGCCGAAGAACTCGAGATCGACCCGCATCGGCTCACGATCGAGTTTGCCCCGGTCGGCGACGCCTACAAGAACGCCGCGATCGGCGCCCAGGTGACCGGTGGCAGCACCAGCGTGCGCGACGCATGGACGAAGCTGCGCACCGCGGGCGCGCAGGCGCGCGAAATGCTGAAGGCAGCCGCCGCGAAGGAGTGGGATACGGCCGCGAGCGCGTGCCGCGTCGAGAACGGCGAGATCATCTCGCCCTACGGCAAGCGCCTGCGCTACGGCGCGGTCGCCGCGGCCGCCGCGTCGATGCCCGTTCCGGCCAAGGTCGAGCTCAAGGACCCGCAGAAATTCCGCTGGATCGGCACGGCCATGCCCCGTCTCGACACGCCGGCCAAGGTCGACGGCTCCGCGACCTACGGCATCGACGTGCGCCTGCCGGGCATGCTGCATGCCGCGCTCGCGCAGCCCCCGATGGTCGGCGGCAAGGTGAAGACCCTGGACGACAGCGCGGCGAAGGCGATGCCGGGCGTGCGGCAGATCGTCACGACGAGCTCGGGCGTCGCCGTCGTTGCCGACACTTGGTGGCAGGCCCGCAAGGCGCGCGACGCGCTGAAGATCGATTGGGACGGCTCCGCTTCGGCCGGCCTCAATGACGGTTCGATCCTGCGTGGGCTGCGCCAGGCGTCCGCGAAGGCGGGCATCGTTGCGCGCACGACGGGCGACGCCGAGACGGCGCTGAAATCGGCCGCACGGGTCGTGCGGGCCGAGTATGAGCTGCCCCTGCTCGCCCATGCGACGCTCGAGCCGCAGGTCTGCACGGCCGATGTGCGCGCCGACGGCTGCGACATCTACGTGCCCACGCAATCGCAGGCGGTGGCACAGGCGGCGGCGGCGGCCGCGGGCCTGAAGCCCGCGCAGGTCGATGTGCACACCACGTTCCTCGGCGGCGGCTTCGGTCGGCGGATCGACGTCGATTTCATCCCGGCCGCCGTCGAAGCGTCGAAAGCGGTCGGCAAGCCCGTGAAACTCTTGTGGACGCGCGAGGACGACACGACACACGATGTCTATCGCCCGCCGGCCTACGACACCGTGGCGGGCGGCTTCGATCGCGACGGCAAGCTGATCGCGTGGAAACTGCATCTGACCGGGCCGTCGATCACCGCGCGTGTGTTTCCCGGCGTCGTTCCCGCGGGCGCCGTCGATCCGTTTGCGGTCGAGGCGGCGGCCAACTACCCCTACGATGTCCCGAACGTGCTCGTCGACTGGGTACCGCACGACATCGGGCTCAACGTGGGCTACTGGCGCTCCGTGAGTCATTCGCTCAATTGCTTCGTCGCCGAGAGCTTCATGGACGAACTCGCGCTCGCCGCCGGCCAGGACCCCGCGGCATTCCGGCGCTCGCTGCTCGCGAAGCAGCCCCGCTATCTCGAGGTGCTCGAGGTCGCATTGCGCCGCGCGGGCTACGACAAGCCGTCCCCGGGCCGTCACTTCGGTGTCGCCGCGATGGAAGGCTATGACACCTACATGGCACAGGTCGCCGAGATCTCGCTCGCCGGCGGCAAGATCAAGGTCGAGAAGATCATCTGCGCACTCGACTGCGGCCGGACAGTCAATCCGGGCATCGTCACCGCGCAGGTCGAGAGCTCGATACTTTTCGGCCTCTCCGCGGCGCTCTGGGGCGAGATCAACGTCCAGGCCGGGCGCGTGCAGCAGAGCAATTTCCACGACTACCGCCTCGTGCGCATGAACGAAGTGCCGAAGATCGAGACTTACCAGGTCTCGTCCGATGCGCCACCGGGCGGCATCGGCGAGCCGGCCACTGCGCTCGTCGCACCGGCGGTCTGCAACGCCATCTTCGCAGCCACCCGGCGGCGGCTGCGTTCCCTGCCCATCGCGAGGCACAAACTGGCATGAACAGCAATTCCGACCTGCACAAGCGGCGCGAGGCTGCGGTTCCGCGCGGCGTCAGCAACAACTACGCGATCTATGCCGAGCGCGCGCGCAACGCCGAGCTGTGGGACATCGAGGGCCGTCGCTACATCGACTTCGCGAGCGGCATCGCGGTGCTCAATACGGGCCACGTCCATCCGGCGGTCGAGGCGGCGCTCGCGGCGCAGGTCGGGCGCTTCACGCATGCCTGCTTCCAGGTCACGCCGTACGAGAGCTACATCGCGCTCGCGGAGGCGCTGAACGCACTGGCGCCGGGCGGCACGCCGAAGAAGACAATCTTCCTGTCGACCGGTGCCGAGGCGGTGGAAAATGCGATCAAGATCGCGCGCTTTCACACGAAGCGCTCCGGCGTGATCGCCTTTTCGGGCGGCTTTCACGGCCGCACGCTCGCGTGCAGCGCCCTCACCGGCAAGGTCGTGCCGTACAAGGCGGGCTTCGGCCCGATGCTGCCCGAGGTGTACCACCTGCCCTATCCGATCGCGTACCACGGGATCAGCGTCGACGATTCGTTCGCCGCGCTCGAGCAGCTGTTCAAGGCCGACATCGATCCGGCGCGCGTCGCCGCGATGATCATCGAACCGGTGCTCGGCGAGGGCGGCTTCTACGCCGCGCCGCCGGAGTTCCTGCGCCGGCTGCGTGCCGTCTGCGACCAGCACGGCATCGTGCTCATCGTCGACGAAATCCAGACAGGGTTCGCGCGCACCGGGCGCATGTTCGCGGTCGAGTACGCGGGCATCGAGCCCGACCTGATGACCGTCGCGAAGAGCCTCGCCGGCGGCGTGCCGATCTCGGCGGTCATCGGCAAGGCGCAGATCATGGACTCGCCCGTGCCGGGCGGCCTCGGTGGCACCTACGCCGGCTCACCGCTCGGCTGCGCCGCGGGTCTCGCAGTGCTCGGGGTGATCGAGCGCGAGCAGCTCGCCGCGCGAGCCGCCACGCTCGGCGAACGCCTGGTGTCGCGCCTGAAGGCACTGCAGGCGCGCTTCCCCTGCATCGGCGACGTGCGCGGCCTCGGCATGATGGTCGCGATGGAACTCGTGAAAAACCGCAAGGCCGACGCGCCCGATGCGGACCTCGCGAAGCAGCTCGTGCAGGCGGCGGGCCGGCACGGCCTCATCCTGCTCTCGTGCGGCATTTACGCGAACGTCATCCGTTTCCTCGCGCCGCTCACGATCGAGGAGCGGCTGCTGGACGAGGGCCTTGGGCTGCTCGAGGCGGCGCTGGAGGAGGTCGCCGGCGCGGGCGCGCTGGAAAAGCGCGCATAGCCCCCGCGAAAGGGCGCGTCAAGCCCGTCCGGCGTTCGAATCCGTCGGCGTATGGAAGTACTCGCTTTCGCTCGCGAGCTCTTCCATCAGGCGCTTGAGCTCGGCCATGCGGCCGGCCGCGGTGCTGATCGGCATGCAGTCCTGGCAGCGCGGATCGCCGCAGGGCTGGCGGGAGTAGAGCCAGTACTGCACCGCGCCCGCGAGCAGGCCGTCGGCGATGTCCCACAGGTCCGCGTCCTTGTCCTTGTCGGCGATCTTGTTGCCGAGATCGACGGCCTTGCTGAACGCCGCATCGAAGCTGTTGCCGAGGTCACTCATGGCGGCATTGTAAGCTACCGGGCCGCCCTTCGCCGCCCCGACCGGCAGGCGCCGTGCTACGGCCGGACCCGCAGCACGATCTTGCCGCGCGTATGGCCTTCCCGGTTCAGCTCCTGCGCCCGGGCGGCCTGCTCGAGCGGAAACACGCGGTCGACATGTACCGCCAGCCGGCCCGCATCGGCCAGCGCGACGATTTCGCGCAGCGCGTCGCCAAAGGGCCCCTGCGACGCCACGGCGCCCGCACACACGATGCCGGCTGTCTCACAGGCCTGCAGGTCGGGGCGTCCCGCGATCGTGACGAGGCGTCCACCGCGCCTGACCACGGCCAGCGAGCGCGCGAGGGTTTCGCCACCGACCGTATCGAACACGAGATCGACATCGGCCACGCGTTCCTCGAACCGCACCGCGCGATAGTCGATGACCTCGTCCGCGCCGATGGACTCGACATAGGCCCGGTTGCGCGCCGAGGCCGTTGCCTTCACATGGGCGCCGCGCGCCTTCGCGACCTGGACCGCGATGCTGCCGACGCCACCGGCACCGCCCTGCACCAGCACCCGCTCATCGCGGGCCACCGCACCCGTGACGACGAGGTAACGCCACACCGTGATTCCCGCCGTCGGCAGGCCTGCCGCGGACTCGAAGCTCCACGCAACCGGCTTCGGCGCGACATCGTCCGCCGATGCGATCGCATACTCCGCGTAGCCCCCTTGCGCCGAGCGCTGCAGCGCTGCGACGACCGCATCGCCGCGCCGCCATGTCGTCACGCCCTCGCCGACTGCATCGATCGTGCCCGCGACGTCGAAGCCCGGGATCCACGGCGCGGCCGCGTCTATCTTGCGCCCATAGCCGGTTTCGCGGATTTTCCAGTCGACGGGATTGACACCGGCGGCCCGCACCCTGATCCGCACCTCGCCGGCGCGCGGCACGGGCACGGCGACGCGCTCCACTCTCAGTACATCAGGGCCCCCTGTCGTCGCCATGCGTACCGCACGCATGTCTGCCGGGACCGCGAGGTTGGCGCAACCCACGGTCGTGGCCGCGACCAGCAGCGCGAGCCCGAGGCCCGCGGCAGGGCACCTCTCCTCGCGCGACATTCGCCGCTCGCTCATTGCCACCCGCTCTCCGTGCAGGTGCCGGCTCAGAACGTCTTCATGCCGATCCACCATGCGATGGCGGCGAAGAATGCCGACGCGGGAATCGTGACGATCCACGCGAGCACGATATTGCCGGCTATGCCCCAGCGCACGGCGGAGGCGCGCTGCGCCGTGCCGACGCCGACGATCGCCCCCGTGATGGTGTGGGTGGTCGAGACCGGGATGCCGAACGTCGAGGCGCCGAACAGGGTCAGCGCGCCCGCGGATTCCGCCGCAAAGCCGCCGACCGGTCGCAGCTTCGTGATCCGCTGGCCCATCGTCTTCACGATCCGCCAGCCCCCGAACAACGTGCCGATCGAGATCGCGGCATAGCAGCTGATGATCACCCACACCGGCAGATGATCGCGCGTCGTCGCGCCGGCCGCGATCAGCAGCAGCCAGATGATGCCCATCGTCTTCTGGGCATCGTTGCTGCCGTGGCCGATGCTGTAGAGGGCCGACGACACGAGCTGCAGGCGCCTGAATATCCGGTCGACCCGGTGCGGCGAGACGCGCAGGAAAACCCACGAGACCGCCACCATCCACAGCGCGCCGAGCGCGAGCCCGAGCATCGGCGCCACGACGATGAACAGCGACACCTTGATGATGCCCGGCGCGAGCAGCGGCGCCGTGCCCGCCTTCGCCATCGCCGCGCCGATCATGCCGCCGATCAGCGCGTGCGAGGAACTCGACGGGATCCCGTAGTACCAGGTGATCACGTTCCACGTGATCGCGCCGATGAGCGCGCCGAAGATCACGTGGTAGTCGACGAAGGCGGGATCGATGATGCCCTTGCCGACCGTCGACGCGACCTTCAGGTGGAAGATGCCGATCGCGACGAAATTGAACATCGCGGCCCACACGACCGCCTGGTACGGCTTCAGCACGCCGGTCGAAACCACCGTCGCGATCGAATTCGCGGCATCGTGGAAGCCGTTCATGAAATCAAACAGCAGCGCGAGCACGACGAGCATCGCGAGCGTCGTCAGGACGATTTCGCCGCTCATCGTCAGCCGTTCTCGAGCACGACGCCTTCGATCACGTTCGCGACGTCCTGGCATTTGTCGGTGGTCGCCTCGAGCAGTTCGTACACTGCCTTCAGCTTGATCAGCTGGCGATCGTCGCGCTCGTCGCGGAACAGCTTCGAGATCGCGCCGCGCATCACGCGGTCGGCGTCGGATTCGAGTCCGTCGATGTCGAGACTGATCTTCATGATCTCGCTGGCGTTCTTCATCGAGGACAGCAGCACCACCGCCGCCTCGACGCGCTCGCAGCAGATCTGCACGAGATTCGCGAGATGGATCGCCTCGGCCGTGAGATGCTGGATGTCGTAGAGGACGAGCGATTCCGCGGTGTCCTGGATCAGGTCGAGGATGTCGTCCATGCGCGAAATGAGGCGATGGATCACGTCGCGGTCGAAAGGCGTGACGAAGGACCGGTGCAGCAGCTCGACCGCCTCGCGCGTGATCCGGTCGGCTTCGTGTTCGACCTCCTCGATGCGGGCGATGCGCGCGGCGCGGCCGTCCACGTTGCCGTAGTCCTGCAGCAGCTCGAAGAGCTCCCGCCCGCCCTTGACGACCAGCGCGGCGTGATCGTTGAACAGCGTGAAAAACTGGCCCTCGCGAGGCATCAGGGCGGAAAACAGGTTCATCTCGGGCTCCGGTCGCGCAGCGGCAGAACGTTCGTGGGGCTTTTGGCCGGCGATTATTACACAGCCCGGACGGCGCGCGCGGCGCGCGTTATCGTGTGCGGATGACCCGTATTGCACTGCTCGATGCCCACCTCGCCTTCGGCCTGCTGCCGCTGCTCGACGACGCGAGCCTCAACGTCGCGGCCGGCGAGCGCATCGGCCTCATCGGGCGCAACGGCACCGGCAAGTCCTCGCTGCTCGCGGTGCTCGCGGGGCGCCAGGGGCTGGACGAAGGCGAAGTGCAGCGTCGCGACAACCTGTCCATCGCACTCGTCGAGCAGGAGCCCGACCTGCCCGCCGCGCCCACGCTCGGCGCGAGCCTCGCGCTGCGCGGCGGTGCCGATCGCTTCGAGGACACGGCGCGCGCGGCTTTCACGGTACGTCTCACCGCACTGCTCGACCGCTTCGGCCTCGCGGCCGGGCAGGCGTCGGGCAATCTCTCGGGTGGCGAGCGCAAGCGCGCTGCACTCGCGCTGGCGTTTGCACTCGAGCCCGAGCTGCTGCTGCTCGATGAACCGACCAACCACCTCGACATCGCCGGCATCGAGCAACTGGAAGCGCTCGCGGCCGGCGCCGCGGCGCTCGTCGTCGTGACCCACGATCGACGCTTCCTCGATCGCGTCGCTACGCGCATCGTCGAGCTCGATCGCGGCGTGCTGCGCTCCTACCCGGGAAACTTCGCGGCGTACGAGCGCGCAAAGGCGCAGGAGCTCGCGGCCGAGACCGTCGCCAACCGTCGCTTCGACAAGTTCTGGAAGCAGGAGGAGGCGTGGATCAGGCGCGGCGTCGAGGCGCGCCGCACACGCAACGAAGGGCGTGTGCGCCGGCTCGAGAGGCTGCGCGTCGAGCGCACCGAACGCCGCGAGCGCGCCGGAGACGTGCGCTTCACGCTCGACGCGGGCGATCGCTCCGGCAAGCTCGTCGTCGAACTCGACCACGTGGGCGTCGGCTTCGGGGCGCGGCCGATCGTGCGGGACCTGTCGCTGCGCATCCTGCGTGGCGATCGCATCGGGATCATCGGCCCGAACGGCGCCGGCAAGACAACGCTGCTGCGGCTGATGCTCGGTGAACTGCCGCCCGACACCGGCACCGTGCGCACCGGCACGCAACTTCGCGTCGCCTACTTCGACCAGTTGCGCGCGCAGCTCGATCCCGATCGCACGGTCGCGGATAGCGTCAGCCCGGGTTCCGACTGGATCGGGACGGGCGATCGTCGCCGGCACGTGACCTCGTATCTGGAGGACTTCCTGTTCCCGGCCCGACGCGCCCGCTCCCCTGTGCGCATGCTCTCGGGCGGCGAGCGCCACCGGTTGCTGCTCGCGCGCCTGTTCGCGCAGCCCGCGAACCTGCTCGTGCTCGATGAGCCGACGAACGACCTCGACATGGAATCGCTCGAACTGCTCGAGCAGACGCTGCAGGAATACCCGGGCACGCTGCTGCTTGTGAGCCACGACCGCGCATTTCTCGACAATGTCGTGACACAGACGCTCGCCGCGGAAGGCGACGGACGCTGGCGCGAGTACGTCGGTGGCTACAGCGACTGGCTCGCGCAGCGCCCCGCCCCTGCCGGTCGGGCCCCGGCCGCACGCACGACTGCCTCGCCGGCTGCCTCGCCGGCTGTCGCGCGCGAGCGCATCCGCCAGCGCCTTGGCTACCGCGAGCAGCGCGAACTCGACGGCCTGCCGGCGGCCATCGACGCACTCGAGCAGGAAAAGGCGACGCTCACGGCGGCCATGTGCGCGCCGGACTACCACCGCTCGAAACCGGAGCGCCTGCGCGCCGACCGCGAGCGCATCGGTGCGATCGACGGCGAGATCGAGTCCGCGATGGCGCGCTGGGAAGAACTCGAGGCGCGCCGCTCGCAGTAAACCCGGCATGACGTTCAGATTGACGACCCGTGCACGGCGCGCGCAGCAGGGCACGACCGGCAGCGGCCCCAGTCAATTGCTCTGCGTCTACAGCGGTTGCGCCGTTCACGAGCAAAAGCCGAACGCCCGAGCTCAACACATCCGGATGGGCGTAGTCCGCGCGCGGCCCGTATGTCGCCGGGTCGAATACCAGGACGTCGGCAAAATGGCCTTTGCGAAGGTAGCCACGCTTCTCGAGCCTGTATATGTCCGCAGTCAGTCCTGTCGAACGCCGGATGAAGCTTGCGAGGTCGATGACGTGCTCTTGCCGGACATAGACCGCATACTTTGTCGGAAAGGTCGCAAACTGGCGGGGATGTCCATCGGATCCGTCCGAGCCCGTCACGACCCAGGGTTGCTGCATGATGGCCTCGACATCGTCTTCGCTCATGTTGAACGAGGCGACCCCGGTACCCTGCGCCGCATCTCCCTCCGCGAAGCGGGTGCGCACGATGCGCAATGCCGCATCGATCGGCTCGACGTCACCCCAGTCGTGCGCAACCTGTTCGAGCGTCTTGCCTGTGAGTGGCCCGCCGGGGCTCGTCAGGAGCAATGCCGCGGGTCCGCCGCGTCGTCGCAGGTTCTCGCGCATCTCCGTCCGGATGCGTGTCAACAAGGCCGGATTGTCCAAGCGGTGAAGCAGCGCATCGCGACCGCCGTCGACCGCCCAATGTGGAATCAACGCGGCTTCGAGGCTGGTTCCCGAGGCCAGCCAGGGATACTGATCCGCCGTGACATCGATGCCTTGCCGGCGCGCCTTGGCAATCAGTGCGATGACCTGCGGCGCCAGACCCTGCACATCCACGCCGAGCGCCTTCAAATGCGCGAAATGGACGGGAATACTCGCCTCACGCCCGATACGCAGGGCCTCCATCACCGAGGCGAGCAGCCCGATCGAATAGCTGGACTCGTCACGCTGGTGTGTATCGTAGATTCCTCCCAGGCGCCCCGCTTCCCTGGCGAGCGCTATCACCTCCCCTGTCTCGGCAAAGCTTTGCGGTGCATAGAAGAGGCCGGTCGACAGGCCCGCCGCCCCCTCGCACATGGCCTGCACCACCAGTCCCTTCATGCGGTCAAGTTCCTCGGCCGTGGGCGCACGCGAGTCCTTGCCCAGCACGCGCGATCGAACAGCGCCAAAGCCGACGAACGGCACGATGTTCGTCCCGATCCGTGCCGCGATCAGCGCGCCCGTATCTGCCTTGATATCCGGCGTGCCCGCACCATCGACGCCGATGACGACCGTACTGACGCCCTGCATCAGCCAGGGGGCATTGAGCCGCTGGACCGCATCGGGCGAGCGAATATAGGTGTCCGGATGCGCGTGAGCATCGATGAAGCCCGGCGCGACGATCATGCCGCGCGCATCGATCACACGTGCCGCCTTGAACGCGCGGCGCGTGCCGACATGAACGATCCGATCTCCACGAATGGCGACGTCGCCGACAATAGGCAGCTCTCCCTCCGCACCGGAATAAATGGTTCCGCCGGTGATCACCAGGTCGACTGAATCCGTCGGATCCGATTCCGCCTGTGCACCGGTGACACAACCCGCGAAAAGGGATGCCGCTGCCGCAACTACGACCCACCGGGGTTGTTTGCCTGTCACGGACCAGCGCTCGCCGGTGGCGACAGACGGACTCGATCCAGCCCCAGTGGCCAGGCACGGGTGTAGAAGCCAGCCATCAGCCGCCCTGCGACAAGGTCCTCATGCTGGCGTGGCGTAAGATATCTTCTTCCGCGCTTCGCGAACTGGCCCGAGCGCGACAGCACGGCAATGATTGACCCCGGCTTGCCATCCTCGCTGCGCTGCAGGGTCACCGCCACCGGCACGTCGCTTCCCAAGCGGGAAATGCGCACATCATAGGTGAGCAACGCAGTCACAGGATCATAGGTAAAGCTGATGTCGGCGCCGCCGGCTTGCGGACGCCTCGCGAGCCGGACACTGAACCGGAAATCTGCGGGCGCCTTGCCGTGAACCAGCGGCGGCGTGCTGAACGGCGCTTCGCGGGGCTTCGCCAGGCTTTCCCAGTCATAGGCCAGGTTCAGAAGGCGCATCTCCTCGAACGGTTTGCCAAGGATGTCCAGGCCGACCGGAAGCCGCTCTGAGCTCAGGCCAAGCGGCAGAGCGAGCGCCGGCAAGCCGGTTGCGGCGCTGAGCCCGCAAGTCGCGACCCCCGACAGTTCTGCGCCCCAGATCGGCGGCGGCTGCGTGATTGTCGGATACACGAGCACGTCGACATCCGCCCGCGCCATGGCATCCATGACCATGCGGCGCGCTTCATCACGCTTGCTCAGCGCCTCGGCAATGGCCTTGTCATCACGCGTCGGCGACGCAGACCGGCGCTTCAGTCGATCGTCGATCGCCGCATGGACCAGGCCACCTCCGACCAGTTCCGCGACCGACGTGATCGGCGCCTCCGGATGACGACGCAGGAACTCGGTGAAATCAGCGCGGAATTCCTGGGTAACGATGTTGCTGGCGGCATTGAGCACGAGATCCAGGTCCGGGACTGCGACGTCGACCAGGACAGCTCCTCGTGCCTCCATCAGGTCGAGCGCCGCCGACATCTTGTCGCGCATGACACCGTTCAACTGACGTGGCGTCATGTAATCGCGCATGACGCCGATCCGCGCTCCTTTCAGTGCACCCGGCTCGAGATGCACTCGATACTGCGGATCGGCGCGATGCTTCATGACGGCAGTCGACGGATCGGCCGGATCATATCCGACGGTTGCGTCCATCATGATCGCAAGGTCGGTCACAGTGCGCGTCAGCGGCCCGGCCATGTCCTCTGTCGAGGACAGTGGAATGATCCCGGCGCGGCTCGAGAGCCCGTATGTCGCTCGCATCGCGAACAGATTCTGATAAGCCGCGGGCACGCGGATTGATCCGCAGGTGTCGGTCCCCATGCCTGCGGCCGCAAAACTCGCACCGACACTCGCACCCGTTCCCCCGCTCGATCCTCCGGGTGAGCGGCGCGGATCGTAGGGATTTCGCGTTTCCCCGGTTAGGGAAGATACCGTGAGGACGTTCATGGCCAGTTCGTGCATCGCTGTCTTGCCCAGGATGATCGCACCGGCCGCCTTCAGTCGCCCGACTTGCGCAGCGTCCTCGTTGGTCATGAAAGTCGCCAAGGCGAGCGTACCGTCCGAGGTCGGCATGTCCAGAGTGCCGAAGTTGTCCTTCACCAGGATCGGAATGCCGTGCAGCGGCCCGCGTGGCCCCCTGACGGTGCGTTCCGCGTCCAGCATGTCCGCCTGTTCCAGCGCGGCGGGATTGAGCGAGACGATCGCGTTCAGGTCTGGTCCGCTGCGATCATAGGCACGGATCCGTTCGAGATATGCCTGAACCAGTTGGCGCGATGTCACTTGATGATCGGCAAGCGCCTGCTGCAACTCGGTTATCGACTTGTCGTGGACCTCAAACGGCACCGCGGCGCGCGCGTGCCCATGCAGGACGAGGTTCGCTGCCGCAAGCGCGAGGACTGCACAGAGCGACACGGCGCGACGCGATGGGGCACCACGCACCGTCAGGGTTCTCGCGACTCGCGCTTGAAGTGGATCAAGCCTGCCCGGCCGCGGATATCACCGAGGGTGAAGCCGTTCTGGTCATCGTCGGCCACGATCCTGAATCCCTCGCCCGCGAAGCTGCCGTCTGCGCCCCTGGTGAGTCGAATCATGCGATCGCGTCCCAGTCCTGCAGATCGCCGCGTGATGATGACGTCCAGCTTTGCGTCGTCGACAGGCTCCAGTGTGTAGATGACCGGCAGGTCGAGGCTCGAGTACCGCCCAGCCATGGACGGCATCCTGGGTTGCAGCGACGGGTAGGATGACAGCACATCGACGACCTGCCCGGCGATTTTCGCGGGATCGACTGCGCCACTATTGCAGAGCACATGAACACTGAGCCGCCCGTCTGGCAGCCATGCAACCATATTCTTGAAACCTTCGCCTGCCCCGCTGTGCTGCACCCAAGGTCCGTTGAGGCCGAGACCCGCGGCATAAATCACGCCGCGTCTGGCGGCAGGCGAGCCATCGGCGAGCTTGCCCGGATCGAGCATGATCTCTGCAATCGCTGGCGTCCAGACCTCGTGATTTACCTGGATGTCGCGGTCATACATGGCGAGATCGCGCAGAGAGAGGACCATACCTCCCGCGCCTCCATAGTACGGATGCGTGTCGGCGATCTTGAGCGTCGCACCATCGACCGCGTAGCCGTGTGCCGCATTTGCCTCATTGGTCCGTGCACCTTCGAGAACCCAAGTGCGCGTCATGCCGAGCGGCTGGAAGATCTGGGCGCGCATGTAGTCTGCAAAGGAAACACCTGAAGCGCGGGCGACGATCTCCGAAAGCAGAAGATATCCGCTGTTCGAATAGCGGTGCTGGCTACCTGGCGGAAAGACTGTCTCTGTCTGCGCGTAGACCAGACGCAATGCCTCTTTGCGCGAGACGTCCGACGACTCGGGATAGCCGGCGAACTCACCGAGCGTCAGCATGTCGCGGATGCCGCCGGTATGATGCAGCAGCATGTACACCGTGACCGTCGACTGATACCGCGGCATCTCGGGCAGATACTTGCGGATGTCGTCATTGAGGCTGATCTTGCCGGCGACCACCAGTCGCGCGACTGCGAGCGCCGTGAACTGCTTGGCGATCGACGCCGAATAGAACTGTGTGTCGGCGTCAATCTGTCGGTGAGTCGACAGATCCGCCTTCCCGTCCACCACGGTCAGGAATGGCTTCCCCCGCTTCAGGATACCGATCGCGCAGCCCGGTCCATCCGCTCCGGCGCTCGCGTGGATGATCGAGCGAATCTGCTCCGCCGTTGAGTTGCCCGTGGCGAGAGCGGGCCCAGCCAGGGCCATCGCCAGAACCGCGCCGAGAATCCTGCTGGTGGGTGGGTTCCAGTACACCGCTGATTCCTGACGACGCCCTCGGCCAATGCTTCCAGTTACAGCCTGTGGTCGAACTGCAGGCCGATTGTGCGCGGCCTGATCCTGTTCGACCCCGATGGGCTAATGAACCAGTCGGGGATCGGCGTCTTGTTGTAGTTGTTGAGATTGTCCACGTACAGCGATACACCCCAGCCGCTCGGTGAAGTCAGACCAAGGCTGAGCCGTGAAGTGAGAGTTTCATCGCTCGTCGTCAGGACGCGGACACCGTTGACAAGACCGCGAGCCTCGCGCTCGGAGATGTAGCTGAGCGATGCCGAAATGTGTCCGTCATACGCACCGATCGAAAATTGCTGGTCGAACCATGCAGAGAACGTATGTTCGGGCGAGTTCGTCGGCCGATCGCCCTTGAAATACAACGGCCCGCCGGTCGCCGGCACGATGTCCGCATCGAGCTGCAAGTCGTTCCAGGAATAGTTCGCGCCGAACGAGATATTCCGCGTCGGCCGGACCGAAATGCCGAGATCCGTGCCGACGCCGCTGGCGGATTCGCCGTTGATCACCGCGGCGACCCGGACAGGTGCACCTGCACCGTTCACTGCGTTGACGGACAGCGACTGCTGGATGTCCTCGCGCTTGATATAAAACACTGCAACATCATAGCCGATGAGACCGCCCGCGATGGTTCCCTTCGAGCCGATTTCATAGTTCAACAGATTGTCGGGTGCAACCGCAGGAAACTCGGGTGCCACTGCCTTGACCGTCGGGCTCTGTGGAAAGCCGCCGCGAAAGCCTTCCGAATAGGAAGCGTAAAAGGTCAGGTCGCGGCTGGGCAGCCAGGTCAGCACGACGCGCGGCGACACCTTGCTCGATGTCGCGCGCGACTCGATCAGTACGGCGTTCGCATTGTTCAGGATGGAGAACGGCCTGGTCCGGGTCCGATCATGAAAATAGCGCGCACCGCCCGTCAATTCCAGCCTGTTGCCCGCCATCAGCCTGGTGATCTCTGCGAAGCCGGCATAGGAAGCAGAATAGTCGTTGTATTGCGTGCCGCGCGGATTCACGTAGCGTGGCGACAACTGCGTGAACTCGTCCTTCACGTCACGGTATATGGCGCCCGCAGTCCAGCGCCACTGCCCATCCAGTGTCGACGCCACGTTTATCTCCTGCGCAACGACCCGCGACCTGAAGTCGCTCGATGTCAGATTGGTGCCGGGACCATAGGAAGTGTCGGTGACGCTGTAGCTCGCATAGTCCATCCAGCTGGTAACGCTGGTGAGCGATGCGCTGCCCAGGTCATAGCCGACCTGGAGCGCATAGATGTCGTAATCCTCGCTCATCGGCTCGTCGACGACGACGGGCGTGGTGTTGTCCGCAAATCCCGTCGGACGCGCGTGCGAGTCCATGCCCGAGTGCCAATATGACATTCCTAGCGTCAGGTCGTCGGACGGCCGCGCCTTGAGTTTCGCCCGCAGAGTCAGGCGCCGCATGTCGTTTGCATCCTTGCGGTTGGGCCGGTCTATCCAGCCGTCGAAATCTTCATAGCCCGCGACGAGACGCATGCCGAGCTTGTCGTCGATGAGCGGGACATTCAGCGCCGCGTCACCGCGATAGTTGAAGCCGCCGTCCCGGGTGCCCGAACCCGCGACGCGATATTTGACTGCGAAGCTGTCCAGTTCGACGTCATGGGTGAGAACGCGGATGACGCCGTTCTGGGAGTTGACGCCGTAGAGTGTGCCTTGCGGCCCGCGCAGCACTTCGACGCGCTCCAGATCGTACGCACTTGCATTCGGGGTCAGCGCATTGCGAACGAAGCCGAACGGTACGGAGTCCAGATAGTAGCCGACCGTGTTGGTGCCGGCGAAGTTGGTGCCTGTCGATCCGACACCCCGCAACGAGATGAACGAGCCGCCCAGGTTCGAGTCGACCATGGCAATACCGGGAACACGGCCGATCTCTTCGGTCAGCGACTGGGTAGATTGATCGAGTGACGCACCCGTCAATACCGTGATCGAGATCGGCACATCCTGCAGCTGCTCCTCGCGCCGTTGGGCCGTCACCACCACTTCGCTCAGGGGTACTTCGTCCGCTGGCCTCGCGCCGTCACCGGCGGCAGGCGTGGACCGACCCGACTGGGCCCAGGCGGAAGCAGCGAAAATGGCGAGCGCGCAGGTGCCGCCGCCATATCGGACGAGCGTTCCCACGAAATCCGACAGCACTGTTTTGATTTCAGACATTTCCATACCCCCACTCGGAATCTGAGTCTCCGCTATCGGCATGCCCCGGTACTGCCACCCTGTTGGGCGGAATACTGCAGCGCCAGCCGGACAAATTTCTCGTCGAGGCCGATGTTCGACGCCTTCGGCGGCGTGGCCCCCGCATGCATTCCGCTGCCGTTTCCGAGCACCGCGACGATCGCATCGCTGTCCGCTGCCCACCACAGCACGGCGCTGAACCCGAGCACTCCCCCGGTATGGCCGACCAGCGACAGGTCGCCGACCCGGATGCGAAAAAGCCCGTGGCCATGGTCCATGCGGCCGAAGGCCGGGCTCCACTGCTCCATGAACGCTAGACTCTCCGGCTTCAGTAGACGACCGTCGCGCAGCGCGCGGGCGAACAGCACGAGTTCACGAGGCGAAGAGATGATGCCGCCCGCCGCCCATTCATCGGACAGATTGGTGTTGCCCGTATCGAGCAGACCCGGCCGAATTTCGCTGAACACTGCAGCGATACCCGCGTCCCTGCTGAATTTTTCAGTCATGAATTGATATCGTCGCGGTACGCGCGCGTCTTGGCCCGGTTCGAAGCCTTCCATGTACGTATCGCCCAGCCCCAACGGGACGAGCACTCGTCGCCGGATCTCGGCCTCTGCGGTACGTCCGGTGATCTTCTCGACCATCAAGCCGAGCAATGTGTAGCCGCTGTTGGAGTAGGCGAAGTTGCTGCCCGCCGGCCCCGTCGCAGGCGCTCCGCGGATATAGCCGAGCGCCTCCGCCTTGCCCCAGATGTGCGCAGCGTCAATATCCGCTCCGCGCCCCCGGCGAATCCAGCGCGTATCGTCTTCCCAGCTCGGCACCCCGCCCCGGTGGCCGAGCAGATCCGCGACGGTCGCGGAACTCGCGTTGGCAATGTGGCGAACCGCGCCCGCACCGAGGACGCCCTGCGGCGTACTGCGCAGGTCCAGGCGCCGTTCCTCGACCAACTGCAGAACTGCAACGGCCAGGAACACCTTGGTGATGCTGCCGATGCCGAACAAACTGGCTTCGTCGACTGGACGAAGCTTGCCGATGTCGGCCATACCCGCGACCCCCGTCCAGATGACGCCGCGGCAGTTGGCGATTGCCGCCGAAAGACCGGGCGAACCTTGCTCCACCGCGTGTTGCAGCATCGCCTGAAGCTGCGCCGGTGCCACCTGATCTGCACCCGGCAGGAGCGATGCCGCGTCCGACAGCATCGCGAACGGCAGCAGGAGCAGGCAGGCGGCGCGCCTCATTGACCCGCCACGACCCGCACGAATTCGTCCTCGGGCATCTGCGAGCCACCCGTCGCCCAATACAGATGCGTCGCCCCGCTTAGCGACGGCCAACCCTGCTGATGGGGTGCGACCGCGAGCAAGTGCTCGCCGGCGGCGAACGCCGCGGCTGCCGAAGGCTCCAGTCGTAACCGGCCCGCATCCCAGAGTCGAGCCATCCAACGCGTCATCGCAGCGTCGGGGACCGCGATGGCAGCGTCGATCGCGTCACCGACTGCGTCGAGTACGAGCCCCGAGGCGAGCGGTACGGCCAACCCGTCGGCAATGGTGCGGTTGTCGCAACCCAGGTCATAAACCGAAACGGGAGTCCCGCCCCCAAAGGCGAGCGCTGCGAGCATGCAGGGCGCTGCGACCGGCTCGACGAACACCGTCACGACGTTGCACCCGAAGCGACTCTTCAAGCCATGAGTGATCCCGCCCGGCGCACCCCCCACCCCGCAGGGCAGATACACGACCAGCGGGTGTGCGGTATCGACGAGCACACCCCGTGCCTCCAGCTGCTGGATCACTTCGTCAGCGGCGACTGCGTAGCCGGTCAGAAGATCGCGGCTGCGCTCGTCGTCGACGAGCCAGCTACCCTCCGCGCGAGCCGCCTTGCGAGCGCGCACCAGAGTTTCCGCATAGTCGCAATCGTGTTCGACAACCCGCGCGCCAATCTCCCTCAGGCGATCCTTCTTCCAGCCACGCGCGTCGGTGGACATATGTACTTCCGCCTGCAGGCCGAAGGCACGCGCAAAAATGCCGACGCTGTAGCCGAGATTGCCGGTGCTCGCGACGACGATCGTGTGGCGAACGAGCAAGGCACGGCCTTGTTCAGCAGTCAGCCGGTCGTGCGCGAGATTGTTTCGGTCCGATATCTGCTCGATGATGGCCAGCACGGCATGGATGCCTCCTCGAGCCTTGATCGAGCCCGTAATGGGGAGCTCATGGTCGCACTTCACGAATCCGCCGATACCCACCGGAAATTCGATCAGCGCAGAGCGAATCAGGCCATCCCAGCCCTCGCGTGCAAACAGTGCGGCAAGCACCTGCTGGAAGCGCGCGAAGCGCTGCGCAGCGGCGGCAATCTCCGACGCGGGAATCGCGGTGCCGATCGCAGACTTGTCGGAAACCGCATCACGCAACCAGACGGCCTCGCGACCGTTGCGCAAGGCCTCGCGCAACCGATCCCTTCGATCAAAGTGACTGAGGCCCTGAACGCCCAACGAACTTCCCCGAATTTCGTCGTTCTCGAGGATTGTTTCCTGTGGGTCCGTGCTGCGTAAATGCGGCTTTTCCTAATGCTGACCATAGCAGCGCTGGCTTCACGACTCCGAGATTGCGGCCAGTGTCTGTCTCTGACTCTCTTCCATTTCGGTGTAGAGCCATGAGGCGAAGCGCCGGACGGGCGAAAAAGCGGCCCCGGGGCGGTGCGTCACTATGCGGTAGCTCGCCCCGCGAACCGGCGCCAGAGGCGTCGCCGGGATCAGCTCACCACGGCCGAGCAGGCGGTTGATCAGGACAACCCGACCCATCGCGACGCCCTGCCCGCAAAGCGCCGCGTGATAAGCGAGATGCGCGAGATTGTAGTGCCGTTCACTGACGATGCGGCACGCCCATTCGGGATTCCGCGTCGTCCATGCATCCCACTCGAACTCACGCGGCCCACCCGGCCACGGCACGTCGTCGTGCAGCCTCGTGATCGGCGGCGGGCCGTCTGCGGCCTGCATCCCGCGCAGGTAGTCGCGCGAGCAGACCGGAACGATCATCTCGTCGAGCACCGCAAGTTCCTGCAGGTCGGTCACGGGTTCCGTCTGATAGCAGATTGCAACGTCGATGCCCTCGTCCTCCATGCGCTCCACCGACGCAGCGAACAATTCTGCGCGAATGAACAGCTCGACGTCCGGATGTGCGGCATAGAAGCCGTCGATATGAGGCACGAGCCACTCGGTGGCCAGTGACGGCAAGCAGCTGATCACGAGCGAACGACGCTGAACCCGGTCGAACCGCGAAAGCGAGCGATTCAAAGTCGCCGCCACACCGTTCATCGCCTGGTACACCTCGGCCCCTGCCTCGGTCAACGTCAGGCCACGCCGCGTCCGGTGGAACAACAGGGTGCCGAGCCTGCCTTCGAGCCGACTCATCCGCTGGCTCACTGCACCCTGGGTGACGTGGAGGCGATCGGCGGCACCCGTGAATGAGCCAAACCGCGCCGCCCATCGAAAGATCCACAAGTCCGAAATCAACTGTGCATCCAGGCGATACGATTCGGCTTTCAGCTCATCAATGTCATCCACCGCCATGGGTTCCTGCGAGTCCTTCGTAGTCACGTATCAGCTCTCACGCGGAAAAGAGCATGGCATTCGCTGCAGCAGACTCAGACCGCCCCTTCGACGAAGTCGGCCACCGTTGCGCTGAACCCGCCGCATGTGTCCAACCGGGCGCGCCTTGCCCCGTATTGGGAAAACTGCCGGGGCGCGATCGCGTGTGTGACCGGCAGCATGTCTGGCTTCACCGGACCCAGCCCTGCCCGCGTCAGTTCGACTGCATCATAGTCAGCCGCGTTGGGCAATACACGGCGCCTGCGCCGATCATGATTGCGGCCTGATGCACTGCCGCCACGCCTTGCGTGGATCGGCCAGCGAATCAGGCACCCATGCCGTTCCGTGCCTCGTCCATCGCGGCGATCGCCGCGTTCAATGACAGTGAGGGGACGAGGTCCTATCCCATGGATGCGCGCGAAGACCCGCTTTCAGAAAGCCGCCCCGGCGGATTGCTCCGCCGGGGCGTATTCAAACGTCGCCGATCGACGCCCTGCCGATCAGCGCTGCTCCACCGCCATCGCGTCGGCCTCGAGGCCCTGGTTCGCGCTGCGATAGAAGAACAGCAGCCCGCTCTGCGACGGGGAAGCGGTATCGCCTCCCGGCACCGACATCACGGTCAACGTCTCGACACTCAGCGGATTGACTCCGCCTGCTGCCGGCGCCGACACGTCGAACTTCGGCAGTGACGGCGTGAAGATCCTGCCGTCGATGGAGTCCGTGAGGTTGCCG
>WBZY01000433.1_pt1 | contig 32120 bp, 27 predicted proteins | sample 5204191 | NCBI WGS metagenome assembly WBZY01 (sample SAMN12344363, study PRJNA552823) | activated sludge metagenome | biome: Activated sludge suspended growth; feature: Anammox Sidestream; material: Wastewater; isolation source: activated sludge from anammox sidestream of wastewater treatment...
CCCGCGTAGCGAGAAGGAACAGACAAAGGGAGAGAAAAGGCGTGCGCGGCACGAACGTCCGCGCACGCCGGAATGGACTCAGAAGTCCAGTTGCAGCTGTACCCAGACCTTGCGGGTATCGACCGCGAGGTTGTCCGCGTCGTAGTCCGCGTATTTCAGCATGCCGGTCAGGTACTGGCCGAACTTGCGCGTCAGCGACAGGTCCAGTTCCTCGCCGTACGGCGAGTTGCCGTCCTCGGCTTCGAAATCGTGCCAGACCGCTGCCGCGGTGATACCCGCGAACACCACCGATGCACCGACATAGGTGTCCTCGATGCCGCCGTTGGGCGTCGTCAGGAACATATCGGCCCAGCCCTGGAACTTGTGCAGCGTTGCCAGCGGCGTGCGGAACATCTGGCCTGCCTTCGACTCGTCGCCTTCGAGCACTTCCTGCCCCAGCGTCAGCGTGACCGCGTACGGCAGCGCGAGCCCGCCCTCGAGCGCGTAGAAGTCGGCCTCGTAACCCACGGGGTTGTCACCGTAGTCTTCCTGGCGCGCGTACTCCAGCGTGTACAGCAGGTTCACCGTCTTGCCCAGCGCCTGCTTGCCGGCGAAACGCAGACCGTAGGTCTCGTTCGACTGCGCTTCGGCATCGTCGATGTCCATCAGGTACGCGTAGGCGCTCAGGGCACCGACCTTCAGGCCGGTGTAGTTCACGTTCAGCAGGCTGATGTCCGACTCCCAGTCGCCCAGCCACGCGGCCGTCGTGCCGTCCTCGGGACCGAAAACGCGGTTCACGTTGTAGACGTAGGCATAGGTGATCGTGGTGTCGGGGAGCGACTTGTTGACGATCGATCCACCGTCGTAGGTCTGCTCGTTCTGGCGCCAGCCGACACCGCCGACGAAACGCTCGTTGTCGAGCAGCACCCGCTGGCGTCCGAACTTGAGCGTCGAGTCGCACAGGCCCGAATACGCGATCCACGCCTGGTTGATCTCGGTCCCCTCGGGGTCGGCCACGACCGAATAGCCGGTTTCGTTGTTGTTGGTCGAGTTGTAGTCGTCGTCGCCGATCGGGCTGATATCGTCGATTTCGACCTGAGCCTGCCAGCCTTGCCACGCCTGCGTGGTGAAGGTCAGGCGCGATTTCAGCGTGGACGCCTCGGCGGTATCGAGTGCGTTGTCCTGGTTCACGTCCTCATAGCGGTAACGGAAATGGAATTTCAGGTCGCTGTTGCGAATCGCATCGACCAGCGTACCGGAAGCTTCCGCGGCGAATGCCGGCGCCACCGGACCCGCTACAGCGACGGCACAGGCCATCGCAAGCAGACTCTTGCGTGCTTGGAACATAGATCACCCCTTGTGCGTAAAAGGAACTCCCCGTCCGCATTGTTCACCACGCGGACGGGGGAGCGATGGGTGCGGGCCTTCCCTGGCCTCCCGTTCAGGCGCGCGCGTGGATCAGTAGATGTCCTTGCGCGTGTTGTACATGTTGAACTTGCCGGTCGGCGTGATCAGACGCGGGTCCTTGATCACGGTCTTCAGCGTGCGCGTCTTGTCGTCGACCACCACGATCGCCGACTTCTGCTCCTTGCCGTTCCAGACCGAGAACCACACCTCGTCGCCCGCCATGTTGTACTCGGGCTGCACGACGCGCTTCGGACCTTCGCCCACGTCGGCCCACTCCGCGATCGGCAGGCTCACGAAGCCGGCGTCGAGGTTGGTGGTGTCGTAGACGGCGATCGACTGGCTGAGCTTCGCATCCGGGTTAAGCGTGGTGTCGACCCAGAGATTCTTCGACTTCGGGTGCGTCTTCACGAACAGCGAACCGCCACCGGGGCCTTTCATCTCGCGCACCACCTTCCATGCGTGCTCGGGATGTTTGACCGGATCGGTACCGATCACCGAGACGTTCTCGTTGCCGAGCGCGCTGGTCACCCACACCGGACCGAACTTCGGATCCACGAAGTTCGCACCGCGTCCCGGGTGCGGGATCTTCGAGACGGGAACCAGCGCGGTGGTCTTGCGCTCCTTGGAGTCGATCACCGCGATCTTGTCCGACTGGTTCGCCGCCGACATGAAGTAGCGGTGCGTGGAGTCCCAGCCGCCGTCGTGCAGGAAGCGTGCGGCTTCCAGCGTGGTCACGCTGAGCGCATCGATGTTGCTGTAGTTGACCAGCAGCACGTACCCGGTTTCCTTGACGTTGACGATGAACTCCGGATGCTCGTGCGAGGCGACGATCGCGGCCACGCGCGGCTCCGGATGGTACTCCTGCGTGTCCACGGTCACGCCGCGGGTGGAGACGATCTTCTTCGGCTCCAGCGTCGCGCCGTCCATCAGCACGTACTGGGGCGGCCAGTAGGCGCCGGCGATCGCGATCTTGTCCTCGTAGCCCTTGTACTTCGAGGTCTCGACCGAACGCGCCTCCAGACCGATCTTGATCGTGGACACCACCTGCGGCGGATCCATGAACAGGTCGATCATGTCGATCTTCGCGTCGCGGCCGATGGTGAACACGTAGCGTCCCGAGTTCGACGCACGCGAGATGTGCACCGCGTAGCCGGTCGGGATGATGCTGATGATCTTCTTGGTGTCCCCATCGATGAGTGCCACCTCGCCGCTGTCACGCAGCGTGACGGCGAAGATGTTCTCGATATTGTACTTGTTCATCTTCTTGGTAGGCCGCTTGTCCACGGGGACCACGACCTTCCACGTTTCCTTCATCTCCTTCATGCCCCACTCGGGCGGCGCCGGCGGTTCGTGCTGGAGGAAGCGTGCCATGATGTCGATCTGCTGCTCGGTCAACTGGCCCGAGGTACCCCAGTTCGGCATGCCCGCCGGGGTACCCATGTTGATCAGCACCTTCAGGAACTCCGTGCCGCGCTGCTGGGTGATGTCGGGGGTCAGCGGCTTGCCGGTCGCGCCCTTGCGCAGCACGCCGTGGCAGCCCGCGCAGCGTTCGAAGTAGATCTTCGTCGCCTGGTCGAACTCGTCCTGTGTGATGTCGGGTGCACCGGGGCTGGTGACCATCTTGAGGTCCTGATGCATGGTCGGCGCTCCACGGTACCGCAGGTCCTCGCCGATGGTGCCCGGGTGGCCGGTCTTCTCGGCCGCCGTCGCCGCCCCGCTCATCGCGATCGCGGCGATACCGCACGCGACGCTGATCAATCTGCTCCTGAACGTTCTCATTGATAGCTCCTGGATTCGGTTTTCAGTTCAAGTACCGCAAATACCACAAAAAACGCTTTATGCTTATGAAACCTCTGCGTCATAATATAACGAAAAGCCGGAGAGGGAATGCTTGCGATGCATCAAAGTTCGCTGCGCATCGACTGCCCTCGCAACGACCGGTAGAGGCTTCGAAAGTCCGAGCGATTCGATCGGGAATGTGCTGATCCATATCAAAAATTGCCGCACGCGCCTCTTCTAAGATAGAGTTGCGACGATTTGTCGCAGGGCCTTTGCCCAGCGCCTCGCGACCGGATTCCACCATCACCGCCACAAGGGGTACCCAGAGATGCAAGACGACGACAAGGACCAGCCCTTCATGCAGAAGGTGCTCGATAACCATTTCCTGCTGCTGTTCATCGGCCTCGCGGTTCCAACGCTCACTTACATCGTATGGGGCGTGATGGAACTGGTGTCGCTGCCGATCGCCAACCCCTGAGCGCAGGAACGGCGATCGACTCACAGAATAACCCGACGCGTGACCGGACATCACGCTGCGGAACACTCACCAGGAGAAACAGCCAATGACGAGCATTTCACCTCCCAGCGACAAGCACTGGTGGAAAGAACCGATTGAGAAGGCCGAACTGATCTGGATCGCGATCGTCGTCGTGTGGGGCATCATCCTCACGCTGATGATGCCGTTCTGGCACGTGTACGGCAAACAGAACCTCTCGAGCGAGGCCTACAAGACCACGCCCGAGGTCTACATGAAAAAGGTGCAGGCCGGCGTGGACCAGTACACGGTGCGCACCGACAACGGCAAGCCGGTCGTCAAGCCGCCGGTGGGCAGCGACGTGTACATGCTGGGCCGTCTCTGGGAATGGTGGCCGGTGCTCGAACTGCAGGTGGGCCAGAGCTACCGGCTGCACCTCGCCTCGATGGACTGGCAACACGGCTGGTCGCTGCAACCGGCGAACCTGAACGTCCAGGTACTGCCCGGCTACGACATGGTAATGACCGTCACCCCCAACAAGGTCGGCGAGTACTCCATCGTCTGCAACGAATACTGCGGCATCGGGCATCACATGATGCTCGGCAAGATCCACGTGGTGGAGTGAGGGAGCGATGAACGCCAACACAGACTTCAGAATCTGCCCGGAATCGGGCCTCAAGATCCACCGCCCCGCCGAGGCCCTGATCAAGGCCAACGCGGTGCTCGCCGTCGTGTTCCTGCTCGTCGGTGGCGTGCTGGGCCTGCTGGTCGGCCTGACGCGCTGGCCGGAAGTGCACCTGCTGCCCGCCGACGCCTTCTACAAGGTCCTCACCGGTCACGGCATCAACGTGCTGATCTTCTGGATCATCTTCTTCGAGGTGGCGGTGCTGCACTTCGCGTCCGCGGTGCTGCTGAACAGCCGCATGGCGACGCCGAAGCTCGGCTGGGCCTCGACCGGCCTGATGCTGGTCGGCGCACTGCTGAACAACTACGCGGTGCTGGTCAAGGGCAACTCGAGCGTCATGATGACCTCGTACGTGCCGCTGCCCGCCGACACGCTGTTCTACGTCGGGCTGATCCTGTTCGCGGTCGGCGCGCTGATCCACTGCTTCATCTTCCTGGGCACGCTGGTGATCGCTCGCGGTGAGCGTACCTACGAGGGTTCGCTGCCGCTGGTGAGCTTCGGCGCGCTGGTGGCCTGCATCATCGCGATCTTCACCATCGCCTCGGGCGCGGTGATCCTGATCCCGACGCTGGCCTGGAACCTGGGGCTGATCTCGCACGTGGACCCCGGCGTCTACCGCCTGATCTGGTGGGCCTTCGGCCACTCCTCGCAGCAGATCAACGTGGCCACCCATGTATCGATCTGGTACCTGACGGCAGCCCTGCTGTTCGGCGCCAAGCCGCTGTCGGAGAAGGTCAGCCGCTTCGCGTTCTTCCTGTACATCGCCGTGCTGCAGATCGCCAGCGCCCACCACCTGCTGGTGGACCCGGGCCTCAGCGCCGAGTGGAAGATCTTCAACACCAGCTACGCGATGTACCTGGCGGTGATGGCGAGCATGGTGCATGGCCTGACGGTGCCGGGCTCGATCGAGGCGGCACAGCGTGCACACGGCCTGAACTCGGGCTTCTTCGAGTGGCTGCGCAAGGCGCCGTGGGGAAACCCGGTGTTCTCGGCGATGTTCCTGTCGCTGGTGGGCTTCGGTGTACTGGGCGGCATCACCGGCGTCGTGATGGGTACCGAGCAGATCAACCTCGTGATCCACAACACGATGTACGTTCCGGGCCACTTCCACGGCACGGTGGTCGTCGGCACCACGCTGGCGTTCATGGGCATCACGTACTGGCTGGTGCCGGTGCTGTTCCGCCGTGACCTGATCCTGAAGGGCGTGGCGCGCTGGCAGCCCTACGTGTTCGCGGCCGGCATGTCGGGCGTGGCGCTGTTCCTGATGGGCGCCGGCACGCTGGGCGTACCGCGCCGTCACTGGGACATCCTGTTCTCGAGCGCCGGCGCCGGCAACGGCTACGAGTTCTCGGCAGCCGCGTTGACGCTGATGAGCCTGAACGGACTGTCGGCGGTACTGGCGGCGCTCGGTGGCGCGATGTACATCGGTGTGGTGGTCGGCTCGATCCTGTTCGGCCGCAAGCTGGCCGAGAACGAGAAGGTCGGCACACTGATGGTGCGCGCGGCTCCGCCGGCGGAGAAATACCACAACATCGGTATGGGAACGATCACCATCCCGGGCACCATGGTGCTGGTCGGTGTGTTCTTCGTGGCCTTCGCCCTGTACTATTTCATCAACTGGAAGTTCCTGGCCGAAACCTGGGGACTGAGCTGATACGCTACTCCCGTCCGGGGTGCCCCGCGGCCCCCGGACGGCTTTCCCTCGTTCAACGACTCCGTACAGCGAGCCGCCCCGCATGACCCACCGCGAGATCATCGATCTGTTCAAGCTGCGCATCGGTGCCCTGATGGCGCTGACCGCGGTCGCGGGTTACGTGGTCACTCCCGGCGTTCGCCTGTCTTCCCCCGAATTGCTGCTCCTGGCCCTCGTGGTGCTGGGAGCCTCGGCTGCTGCCGGTGCCTTCAACCAGTTCGCCGAGCACGACCTCGACGCGAAGATGGCCCGCACCTCCAGGCGCCCCTTCGTTACCGGTGCCGCGAACCCCGACCGCCGCTGGCTCGGGTTGATCGCCGCCCTGCTGCTCGTCTCGGTCTCGCTGGCCGGATGGGTCTTCAACCTCGCCGTGGCCTTCCATGTGTTCATGGGGGCATTCTTCTACGGCGTGATCTACACCCTGTGGCTGAAGCGCCGCACGCCGCTGAACATCGTGATCGGTGGCGCGGCCGGCAGTTTCGCCGTGCTGGCGGGCGCCGCCGCCGCTAATCCGGGCTTCAGTCCGGAATCGGCGCTGCTCGCCGTCGTGCTGTTCCTGTGGACGCCGCCGCATTTCTGGGCGCTCGCGATCGTGCTGCACAAGGACTACGAGGCAGCCGGCGTGCCCATGCTGCCGGTGGTCAAGGGCGACGCCGCGGCCGCGCGCATCATTCTCCTGAACACGGTCGTGTTGTGCGTGGTGTCGCTGCTGCCGTTCCTGTTCGACATGGGCTGGATCTATCTGGCCGGTGCGCTCGCGGGCGGAGCCTACTTCATCCATCGCAGCGTGCAACTCGTCGCATCCCCGACGCGCGAAGCGGCACTGAAGTGCTTCGTCGCCTCACTGGTCCAGCTGTCGGCGGTGCTGCTCGCCGCGATGGTGGACGTATTCGCCAGGTGATCGCTGTTGAAACCCGTCGTATCGGTACTGTTCTCGGCTCTGCTGACGTTTTACTGCTGGCACGCGAACGCGCAGTCACACGGCGGCGCGCACGCGCCGACCGAAGCGCATGGCTCCAGCCATGCGCACCCGGGCTCGCCCCTTCCGCCTGAGCCGTCGACACCACCTTTCGACCGGGACCTGGCACTGGCGACCAGCCAGGCGGCGCTCGGTCGCACGGTCGGCGACTACACGTTCAGGGACATCGAGGGCACGCCGCGTCGTCTCGCGGATTACCGCGGCAAGCCGCTGGTGATCAGCCTGATCTACACCAGCTGCTACCACATCTGCCCCACCACCACGCGCCACCTCGCGGAGGTCATCGAGCGCGCGCAGGAAGTGCTCGGCATCGACAGCTTCGCGGTGGTCACGCTCGGCTTCGACGCCGTGCGCGACACCCCCGAGGCGATGCGCGAGTTCGCGAAGGCGCAGAAGGTGGCCGCGGTCCACTGGGACTTCCTGTCCGGCGATGCGCCGACGATCGATGCCTTCGCGCGCGAGCTGGGATTCCAGTTCCGCCCTGCCGGCGGCGGCTTCGACCACCTGCTGCAGACAACTATCCTCGACGCCGACGGCGTGGTGCGTCGCCAGGTCTACGGCCTCGACTACGACACGCCGTTGCTGATCGAACCGATCAAGCGTCTGCTCTACGGCGAGAAGATCACCGATGGTTTCTTCGAGCGGATGACGAACAAGTTCCGCCTGTTCTGCACGGTCTACGATCCGGCTTCGGACAGCTACCTGTTCGACTATTCGATCTTCGTGGGCCTCGCGATGGGCGTCGTGATGGGAATCTTCTTCGTGTACCTGCTGATCCGGGAGTGGCGCCACAGCGCACGCTCGCGCTCCGCGGGCACGAACTGACACAAACGGAGCGGGAAGTACGTGATCCGCAAGACACAGGAACTCCTCGACGGAGCGTTCAAACGCATCGAGTCCGCGTTCAATGTCGCCTTCGGCCCGCACTGGAACCCGTGGTATCAGCTGGGCGCGCTGTCGTTCTATTTCTTCTGGATCGTCTGCATCAGCGGCCTCTACCTGTACATCTTCTTCGACACCAGCATCAACGGTGCCTACGAGTCGGTCGAGCGGCTCACCGTCGAGCAGTGGTATCTGGGCGGCGTGATGCGCAGCCTGCACCGCTATGCCTCGGATGCAATGGTCGTGACGGTGACACTGCACCTCGTGCGCGAGTTTGCGAAGGGACGTTTCCGTGGTCCGCAGGCCTTTTCGTGGATCAGCGGAGTGCCGTTGCTGTGGCTGCTGTTCGCCGCCGGCATCGGCGGCTACTGGCTGGTGTGGGACCAGTTCGGCCAGTACGTGGCCCAGATCACCACCGAGTGGCTGGAACGCCTGCCGGTGATCAGCGACTCGCTGGCCCGCACATTCCTTTCCAACGCCACCCTGAGCGATCGCCTGTTCTCGCTGCTGGTGTTCATGCACATCGCAATCCCGCTGTTCCTGCTGCTCGGGATGTTCATCCACGTGAACCGGCTGAAGCTGGCGCGCACCGAGCCCGCACGCGGACTGGCGATCGGAGTGGTGCTCGCGATGATCGTGCTGTCGCTGCTGAAACCGGCGATCAGCATGGCGCCGGCCGATATGTCGATCGTACCCGCGGAGGTTCCGCTCGACTGGTTCTACATGAACTTCTATCCGCTGCTCGATCGCGTGGATCCGCTGTACGTGTGGCTACTGCTGGCCGGCGTAACCGGCGTCCTGGTGGTACTGCCGTGGCTGTCGCCATCGAAGCAGACCGCGGCCGCGGCCGCGGTCGTCGACCCCGCCAACTGCAACGGCTGCACCTGGTGTTTCCAGGACTGCCCGTACGAGGCGATCACGATCGTTCCGCATTCTTACAAGAAGGGCATGCGCCAGGCGCTGGTGGATCCCGACCGCTGTACCGCATGCGGCATCTGCGCCGGTTCCTGCCCGTCGGCGACGCCGTTCCGCCACGTCGAGGAACTGGTATCCGGCATCGAGATCCCGGGCTACCCGGTCGACCGCCTGCTCGACGACGCGATGGCGAAAGTCGACACACTCGGCGGCGAGGCACGCGTGATGGTGTTCGGCTGCGATCACGCGCTGGCCATCGAACGCATCGAACGCGAGGGTGTGGTTGCGCTCAGCCTGCCCTGCGTGGGCATGCTGCCGCCGTCGTTCGTCGATTACATTGCGCGCCAGGACAAGGTCGACGGCGTGCTGGTCAGCGGTTGCTGCAGCGGGGACTGCTTCTATCGCAAGGGCAACACGTGGACCGAGGAACGCTTCGCGAGCCAGCGTATGCCGCATCTGCGCACCTCGGCCGGACACGACAAGGTCAAGGTGTCGTGGGCAGGGATCTTCGAGGGTGAACGGCTGGCGGCCGACATCGAGGAGTTCCGTTCGGGTCTGCAACGCAAGAACACGGCTGGCGCCACGCAGGCTGCCGACGAGACGGAGGCTGCGCAATGAGTTCGACAGATTCCGTCCGCTGGATCGGACAGGCCGCCGCCTACGGCGTGTTCGTGCTTTTCGTCGGCTATTTCTCGAATTCGCCTGGCTACCAGCATCTGGCGCCGGACCAGGCGATGCTGAAGCTGAGCCTTCGGCATTCGGGCCAGGTACTCGGGGAGTGCAAGCAGATGTCCGCCGAGGACCTCGCCCGCCTGCCGCCGACGATGCGCGCGCCGCTGGATTGCCCGCGCGAACGCTCCCCGCTCGAGATCGAACTCGAGGTGAACGGCGAGACACGGCTCAGCGAACGCGTGGAACCGCGCGGCCTGCACAGCGACGGCATGGCATCGATCTACCACCGCCTGAACGTGCCGGCCGGACCGACCCGGCTGAAGGTGCGCATGAAGGACCACGTGGACCAGCAGGAATTCCCTTACGCCGTCGAGCAGGAGGTCGAACTGCGTCCCGGGCAGGTGCTGGTGATCGACTTCGACTCGCAGGAAAAGCGCTTCGAGTTCCTCTGAAGCGTGGCGAGCGCTGCGCGCGCGTCTCAGCGCGGACCGATACGCTCCAGCATCTCGAAGCTCGCCAGCGCGAGCGCGAGGATGATGACGAAATAGATGATGTTACGGTACGGCAACGGCGCACCGTGCATGCGCTCCAGCGTCCTGAGCGCCCAGTCGGCGGCGAAGTACAGGGCAACCCCGACGATGGTGAACAACACGATTTCCAATTCAGGCTCCTCCGCGCGCAGTGCGTCCGCGAGACTGCGGCGCGCGGCCAAGGGTAATCGATGAAACGCGTAGCCGGAAGCGTCGCGTTCACGCTGCGGGCGCACGTCGCGACGATCCTGCTCGCGGCGCTGGCGATCGGTGTGCTCAGCGCCGGCATCCGCCACGTCGAGTCCGGCCTGGCCTGCGCCGATCGCGCCGTATGCTACGGGCAGATCGGCCACACGCAGGCAGCCGGTGCGCCGGCCATCGACGCGCGGCGGGCACTGACGCCACAGTCGTGGGCGAAGCGCGCACACCGCCTGCTCGCCAGCGCGCTCGTGGTACTCGCGCTGGCACTGGTATATCGCACGCGCAAGGCGGGCCTGCGCTCAGGGCCAGCCGCGGTGATTCCACTGACGATGGTCGCGCTGCTGCTGGCGCTGGCGATCGTAGGGCCGATGAGCCACCTGAAGACGCTCCCCGGCATCGCCACCGTGAATCTGCTCGGCGGCACCGCGCTGGCGGCGCTGGCGTGGCGCCTGCTGCTCACGCTGGCTCCTGAAACCCGTTACCGCAGCACGAGCGTGCTGCGCCACGGCACGCGCATCGCGTTGCTGTTGCTGGTACTGCAGATCGTCTCCGGCGCCTGGGTCAGCGCAAATTTCGCCGGGCTGGCCTGCTCCGGACTTCCCGGCTGCATCGACACACCAGCCGTTGCCGTCGCACCATCGGCTCCCGCGCTGGCACCGGCCAGGGAACTCGCGCTCGACCCCGCGGGCCGCGTGGTTACCGACGCGACCGCGTTCACGATCAACACACTGCACCGGGTCGGCGCGCTGGCGAGCGCGCTGGCGCTCGGCCTTGCCTGCCTGCTCGCGGCGCGGGCGCGGATTCCGGCGCGCTCGTGGATGCCGCTGGCGCTGCTGCTTGCCCTGCAATGCGCGCTCGGCGTCGGGACGCTCGCCACCACGCTGGCACTGCCGCTCACGCTGGCACACGGCCTGCTTTCGACGTTGCTGTTGCTGGCCGCGCTACGCTTCGACCACGCACTGCAGGATCCGACCGGGGGAACCCTCCGATGAATCGCGCCGCCGCATTTCTCGTCGCCATCGCCGTGCTGGTCGGGACCTGGCAAGCCACGCGTCATTTCGCCGAACTGGTCAGGGGCCAGAACGCACTGCCGGTCATCGAGACGCTCGGGGGAGATTTCTCGCTGCCGGCCACCACCGGCGAGACGCTGTCGCTGAGCGGCTTCCGCGGCCGGCTGGTGCTGCTCAACTTCGGCTTCACGAGTTGCCCCGACGTCTGTCCGGCGGTGCTCGCGCGCATGCGCCAGCTGCTGCTCGGCCTGGGAGACGCCGCCGCCGAAGTGCAGCCACTTTTCGTGACGGTGGACCCCGCGCGCGACACGCTCGAGGTGCTGAAGCCCTACCTCGGCTATTTCCATCCGGCCTTCATCGGCCTGAGCGGAACGGAGGAGCAGGTCCGCGCCGCGGCCGAGCTGTTCAAGGTCTATTACGCGCGCGAGGAAAGCCCGCAGATCGGTTACGGCTTCACGCACAGCGATCGCATCTACCTGATCGATCGCGAAGGGCGCGTGCGCGCCACCTTCGCCGCGTACACCACCGATGACGAGATGCTCGCCGCCGTGCGCCAGCTGATCGACGAATGAGCCCGGAGACCTTTCCCGCATGAACCAATCGTCCCGCATACCCGTACCGGCTCCGGCCGTTGCTTCGTGGATCTGGCTCGGCGTCTGGGCGCTGATCGCGGCCGGCGTACTCGCGATCCTGCTCGGCTTGTCGCGCACGCCGGTGCTGCACGACTTCGTCCCCGGCACGCAGTGGTTCCGCGTCGCACTGGTCGCGCACGTCGACCTGTCGGTGCTGGTGTGGTTCGTGGCCGGTGCAGGCGCGCTGTGGACGCTGTACCTCGGGCCGCGACACCGGCCGGCCACCGGCGCCGCACTGTTGTTCGCGCTGGTCGGCACGGTGGCGATCAGCACGGCGCCGTTCGCGGGCGCCGAGCGCGCGCTGATGGCCAACTACGTTCCGGTGCTGCAGCACCCATGGTTCTACGCCGGACTGCTGGCCGTCGGCACGGCACTGGGGATACAGGCCGGCAGCTATCTGCTGGCGTTCGCACGCGGTCCGCGCGATGCCGACGGTCCGATCGGTCTCGCGCTCGCGCTCGCGGCCGTGAGCGCGTTGCTCGCGCTGCTCGCGGTCGGCGTGAGCTGGGTGCGCATGCCGCCGGATGCGGCGGACGAACGCTATTTCGAACTGCTGTTCTGGGGCGGTGGCCACGTGCTGCAATTCATGCACACGATCCTGATGCTGGTCGCCGCGCTGCTGCTGTTGCGCGGCGCCGGACTCGCGCCGCCGGGCACCGACACGACGCACCGCGCGCTGTTCGCGCTGAGCGCGCTGCCGCTGCTCGGCGTGCCGTGGCTGCTGACGATCGACCCGGCAGTGGCCGGCTACGTGACCGGCTACAGCGAACTGATGCGCTGGGGCGGCACCGCGTGCATACCGCTGCTGCTGCTCATGGCCGCCGGGCTACGCCGCGGGTCACTGACCGACATCGGCGCGCGGACACTGCAGTCGGCGCTGTTCTGGTCGCTCGCGCTGTTCGCCGGCGGCGGCATCCTCGGTTTCCTGATCCAGGGTTCGAACACGGTGATACCGGCGCACTACCACGGCTCCATCGTCGGCGTCACGCTGGCCTACATGGGCGTGTTCTACCTGCTGTTGCCGATGCTCGGTTATCCGCTCGCGCTGCCGCGCACGGCGCGCTGGCAGCCGGTGGTCTACGGCATCGGCCAGGTCATGCACATCGCCGGGCTGGCGTGGACCGGCGGCCACGGCGCGCAGCGCAAGACCGTCGGCACCGCCGAGGGAATGAGCCGCGTGCAGGAAATCGTCGGCATGGGGCTGATGGGCACGGGCAGCCTGGTCGCCGTGATCGGCGGCACGATGTTCCTGGTGGTCGTGCTGCTCAGCGTGCGTCGCGCGCGCCGCTCACGCCGCTGAGCGTCCGCGCGCCGCGGTCCGCTGGACGCAGAACGCCTACTCGATCTGGGCCAGTGCGATCTCGGCGGCGCGCGCCTCGCGCTTCTCGCGCCGCTTGCGCTTGTCGACCAGCGGAGGGCAGCGGTGTTCGTCGTGGTAGACGACCTGGCACTCCAGGCAATAGTGGCACTCGTTCTCGATGATCTCGCCGGTCGGACGTATCGCGCCGATCTGGCACTGCGCGGCGCAGGTCTGGCAGGGATTGCCGCACTCGCGGCGCCGGCGCAGCCAGTCGAAGATGCGGAAGCGCGTGAAAAAGCTGAGCGCCGCGCCCAGCGGACACAGGTACTTGCAGTAGAACTTGCTGTTGAACGCCGACACCACGATCAGCCCGACCGCATAGATCACGAACGGCCAGTCGCGCACGAAATGCAGCGCGAACACCGTCTTGAACGGCTCGACCTCGGCGACGGTCGCCGCGCTCGACATCGAATCGAGCGAAAGGCCGAACAGCGCGATCAGGATCAGGTACTTGATCGCCCACAGACGCTCGTGGACCATCGCGGGAAACTCGAACTTGCGCCATTGCAGCCGCTCGGCGGCGGTGTGGATCAGTTCCTGGATCGCACCGAACGGACACAGCCAGCCGCAGTAGACACCCCTGCCCCACAGGATGATCACCACCGCGACGAAGCTCCACAGGATGAACGTCACCGGTTCGAGCAGCATCGTCTCCCACGAAAAGCCACCGGCGAGCACGTGGTTGAACGCCAGCATGTTGACGATCGACAACTGCCCCATGCAATAGAAGCCGACGAAGCCCACCGTGAACAGCAGGTAGCCGATGCGCACGCGCCGGAACAGCGCCGGGCGCAACACCAGCCAGTCCTGGAACACCAGCATCGTGACCAGGAAGCCGAGCGCCGCCAACAGCACCGCGATACGCAGCCAGCGATCCTTCCACAACTGCATCCACTCGGGTTCTTCCCCGGCAGATTGCGCCAGCGGGGTCGCGGGCAATCCGCCGGTTCGCCGGGGGGCGGGCCGGCGCACGGCCACCTCATGCCCTTCGTGTCCTTCCTGCCATTCGTGTTCTTCGTGCTCGTCGTGCGTGAACTCGTGTGCCGCGCGTGGCAGGCCGAGCGCAGCCGCCACCTCCTGCGCCGAGCGCATCAAGCTCTGGTTCAGCACCATCACCGTGATCGTCGCGCCGCTGATCGCGTCGATGCCGTGATAGCCCTCACCATCGTCGGCGCCCACCCGCACGCGGTCCTTCGCGGCAATCCCCGCGTACTGGGAAAGGAAGCCTTGCAGATCCGCGTCCTTCACGCCGATCACGAGAATCGGCTCCTCGTGGGCGACGATCGTCGCCGCGGCAATCGTCGCGTCCGGTCGCAACCCGACCAGCACCGAAATCGGTTTGCCGGAGTAGGCCGGCACCGGAAAGATCTCGTCGCTCAGGAAGACCCAGCCCTGCAACGCATCGCCGGTATACACGGCGCGCGCACGCACGGCCTCGAGCGTGCCGCCGACGCGTCCGGCCTGCGGAAACACCTTGCGGACCGTCTCGATGTCCAGCGATTCGAGGCGCCAGACCGGTCCCGCCACGGCGCAGGAACACAGCAGTACGACGGCCAGCAGCACACCCAGCGACCGGGTCAGCACGCGATACGAGACGCTCATGATGGCGATGGATCTCCTGCGACCGGCACACCCACCGCACCCGTTGCGCGTCCGTGACCGGTGTCCCGCATGCCGCAAATGATAAGGCACTTCGCGCTCGCCACGAATTGCCGATGCGTCACACAAATTCCTGCCGCCGCCCAACCATGCCATGCCGGGTGCCGCAAGAGAATGATTTGCGTCATTGTTCGCGCGCTCGAAACTGGATCGGCCGGGCAACGCGGCGGATCATTGGCAGCCTGATCCGCTGATCCGGGGAGCGCCTTGACCCGTCATCCGTGCCTGCACCGATCCATCGTCGCGTGCTTCGTCGTGCTGCCGGCACTCGGTGGACCGGCGTTCGCGGGCGCCGGTGACGATGCGGTCAACGAGCGGCCGCCGGTCACGCGCGCACAGCGCGAAAACCACTGGGGTGTCGATTGCGAGCGGCTGCGGCAGGAGCTGCTGCAATGGGAGCGTCCGGCTGCCACGGCAACCGAGCTCGCCCGCTGGCACGAGGCGCTGGCCCTGTGCGCCGCGATCCACAACACCCCGGGCACGCCCGACGCCGGTTCCTGCCCGGACTACGCCGGGGCACGGCGCGTGATCGCCGACACGCGCGGCGACGCCGGACCCGGCCTGATGTCACGACTGAGGAGACCTCTCGCATGCGAACCCTGAGAAACACGCTCGCCGTCACGATCGGCGCCTGTTCGCTCACCGCCCCCGCCTGGGCGGCGCCGGAGGCCGGCGCGAAAGCGATGCTCGAGGAAGTCGTGGTCACTGCGCGCCGCGTGCCGCGCATCGTCATGGAAGCGAGTGAGACCGTCAGCGTGATCGACCACGAGCAGTTGCGCCGCAACACCGCGTACGGGCTGGCCGACGCGATGCGCGGCCTGCCCGGGCTGCAGGTCACGGACGGCGGCCAGCCCGGACTCAAGCGCGTGCGTATCCGCGGCGAGGAGTCGCGGCGGACCGCGATCCTGCTCGACGGCCAGGAGATCACGGACCACTGGGAGTACGGCACGCCGCTCAGCCTGAACCCGCTGCTGGTCGAGCGCATCGAGGTGGTGCGCGGTTCCGGCTCGGTGCTCTACGGTCCGCGCGCGCTGAGCGGCGTGGTCAACTTCATCACCCGCAAGGGCGGCACCGAGCCGCTGCAGTTCGAGGCGAGTTCGGGCTGGAATTCCGCCACCGACGGGCGCGAGCGCTTCGCCAGCGTGTTCGGCGACCTCCAGGGTCTCGGTTACCGTCTGGCCGTCTCCGACGCCGACCACGACGAGCGCGACACGCCCGACGGTGAGATCGAGAACACCGCCTTCGACAACAACAGCGTCTACGCCTGGATTGGGCGCGACTTCGGCGCGCACCGCATCGAACTGCTGTACGACCGCTACGAATCGGCCACCGACGTGTTCGTCGAGGAAGAACAGCGGACGGCCTTCCCGCTCACCGATTTCCGCATCGACGTGCCGCAGCGCGACCGCGAGAAGGTCGGGCTCAGTTACCAGTGGCGTGATGTGGCCGGTTTCCTCCCGCTGGTAAAGGTGCAGGCGAACCGCGCACGCAACGACCGGCAGTTCGATACCTTCAGCAGCACCTTCGTTCCCGGGCCGCGCCCGGTGGCGACGGATCGCAGCGTCTACAGCGACGCCGAACTGGAAATGGACGACGTGGTGGCGCAGTTCGACTGGATCCCGGCGCACGACCACTACATCGTGAGCGGCATCCACTTCAGCGAGGAACGCGTGACACAGGACCGTCACGTCGACACGGTCACCAACGGCATTACCGGACGCCCCGAGGACATCCGTGACGAGGCCGCGATCGAAACGCTCGCGCTGTTCGTGCAGGACGAGTGGCATATCGGCGAGCGCAGCACGCTGACGGTCGGCGCGCGCCAGTACCGCGTCGAAGGCAGCCTCGACGAGACCAACCGCGCCGGACTGACTCCCGGCGAGAACGACGACTCACACCTGATCGCCAATCTCGGCCTCAGCCACGAACTGGGCGACAACGTCGTGCTGCGCGCCAACGTCGCGCAGGGCTACGTGTACCCCTCGCTGCTGCAGTTCGCGATCGGCGCCTACGCAGCGTCGCGCTACGTGAACCCCAACCCGGATCTGGAACCGGAGACTGCCTTGTCGTGGGAAGCCGGGGTACGCGTGCGCGCGCGCGACTGGGTGTTCGACGCCGGCGTGTTCCGCAGCGAATCGGAGGATTACATCGATCACGTGTTCTGCGCCCCGACCGACGGCTGCATCACGAGCCGCGACAAGCGTTACGTGAACATCGGCGAATCCGAGGCGCAGGGCGTCGAACTCTACGCCAGCCGCGCCGAAGGCACACAACGCTGGCGGCCCTACGCCAGCCTCACCTGGATGGAGCGCGAGAACCGCTACGAGACCTTCACGACGAAGGACACCGGCGTGCCCGAACTGAGCGGGTCGCTGGGCGTGGTCTGGGAGCCCGCGTTCGCCGCCGCGCTGGACGGCTGGCTCGACCTTGCGTTGCGCGGCGAGACACGCTCGAAGCGCGAGGAACCGTCGAGCAGCGGCACGCCGGTGTTGCAGGGCGACGACGCGTGGCTGACCCTGAACCTCAGCGGTGGCCTGCAGTTCGGCGCACGCCAGCAGTTGGGCCTCGTGATGGAACTCGAAAACCTGAACGACGAGCGCCATTCGACGTCGGCCGAGAACCTGCTCGCGCCCGGGCGCAGCGTCTCGGCACGCGTGACGCTGGCGCTCTGAGGCGCCGGCCACCGGATCCGCGGCGGACGGAGGACCCGGATGATCGCGTTGTTCAACATGGGTTTTCGCGCCTTCTTCCTCGGCGCGGCGCTGTTCGCGATACTGTCGATGGGGTTGTGGACGGCGGTGTGGGGAGGCTGGCACCAGCCGCGACTCGCCGGCATCACCGTGACCCAGTGGCATGCGCACGAGATGATCTACGGCTACTCGCTGGCCGTGGTCGCCGGTTTCCTGTTGACCGCGATCCGTAACTGGACCGGCATGCAGACGCTGCAGCGCGCGCCGCTCGCGCTCGCGTTCGCGCTGTGGGCGATCGCACGGCTCACCTTCGCCGCCGCCGGCAGTTTCATCACGGTCGCGGCGGTCGCCGACCTGCTGTTCGCCCTGACGCTCACCCTGGCCTGCGGTATACCTCTGGTGCGCGCGCGTCAGTGGCGCCAGATGGCGATCCTGTCGAAGCTGGTGCTGCTCGGCATCGGCAACGCGCTGTTCTACGCGGGCGCCTTCGGTCTGCTGGAACACGGCGTTTACTGGAGCCTCTACGGCGCGTTCTACATCGTGCTCGCGCTGATCCTGACCATGATGCGCCGGTTGATCCCGTTCTTCACCGAAAGCGGGGTGCAGCCACGCGTCAAGCTGCGCAACGCGCTGTGGCTCGACATGTCGAGCCTGGTGCTGCTGCTGCTGTTCTGGGTCTGCGAGGTGTTCCTGCGCTGGCACGCCGTGGCGGCGCTCGCCAGTGCGCTGATGTTCCTGGTCAACGCCACGCGGCTCGCGCTCTGGTACACGCCGGGAATCTGGAGCCAACCGCTGCTGTGGAGTATGCACCTGTCGTTCGCGCTGATCACGACGGGCTTCCTGCTGCATGCGCTGGGCGCGCTGGGCGCGCTCGGCCCATCGCTCGCGCTGCACACCTTCGCGCTCGGCGGCATCGGGTTGATCACGCTGTCGATGATGGCGCGCGTGTCGCTGGGGCACACCGGGCGCAGCGTGCAGGCGCCGCCGCGAATCACGGGATTCATGTTCGGTATGCTGCTGGGCGCGGTGGCGCTGCGCGTGGCGGGACCGATGCTGTACCCGGCCGCGTACCCGCTGTGGATCCTCGGCGCGCAGATCGCGTGGATCGCCGCCTTCGCGGCCTTCGCCGCGGTGTGGGCGCCGATCCTGCTGCGGCCACGCATCGACGGGGGGCCGGGCTGATCCCCTGCCGGGCACCGGCTCACGCAACCGGTGATCCGGGAAATAATCCTTTGCCTGGTCCGAGCGCAGCCGTTACCATGCGCGCGCCATGTGGTCACGCTGTATCTTCCACATCGGATTTGCCCTCCCGGCCGGTCTGTTCGCCTGCGCCCTCGTTCTGGGGAGCGGGGCGGCGCACGCCTTCGATCTCGACGGCAACGGCGTCTCCGACCTGCTGTTCCGCGACCGCTCGCAGGGCGATCACCGGCTCGAGATCGTCCTGAACGATCGCTCGGGCCCGTTTGCCCGCCGCAGCCTGCTGCTCGCCACCGGTGACGATCCGGATCTGGCCTTCGACGTGCGCAGCGGCGACTTCGACGGCGACGGCCGCAGCGACATCCTGACCCGCAGCCTGCGCACCGGCTCGCTGCGCGTGCGCCTGATGGACGGGACGACGATCCGCTCGCAGCGCTTGCTCACCGAAGTGCCGGCCGGGCTGACCGACACCCTGGAGGCCATCGCGGACTTCGACGGCAACGGCACCGACGATCTGCTCGTGCGCACCGGCGCGGATTTCACCTGGTCCGTGTACCCGGTGGACGGCACCACGGCGAGCAGCGCATCGAGCGGTGCCACCGGGATCCCGCAGCGCGCCGCGATGCGCCTGGTCGCAGCGGCGGACTTCGACGGCGACGGACAGGCAGACATCCTGCTGCGCAACGCGAACACGCTGACCTGGGTCCTCTACCGCATGAAAGGCGCGCAGGTCGTCTCGGCCGCAGTAGTCGGGGCACTGCCCCCGGACCCGCGCTGGGAACTGCAGACAGTGGACGATTTCGACCGCGACGGGCGCGCAGACCTGCTGCTGCGCCAGCGTGACACCGGCGCCTGGTGGACAGGCTTCATGGACGGCGCGGCGGTCAAGACGGTTTCCGGGTCGACCGATATCCCGACGGCCCGCGCCTGGGCGCTGCAGGCGACGGCCGACTTCAACGGCGACGGTTTCACCGACGTGCTGCTCTCCCGGCGCGACACCGGGGCCGTATATACAACCCTGCTGATGGGGCGCGCGCGGCTCGACGGCTCAGGCACGGTGGCGCTCGGCTCCGACCCGCAGCGTCGCGTGGCCGGCGCCGCGGACTTCGACGGTGACGGATTCGCCGAGGCGTTGACCATCGACGGCTCCGGCCGCTGGGGATTCGCCACCGTGGCGGGGCGCAGCGCCGGTGCCACGCTTACCCTGCCGCTCCCCGGTGCAGGCCAGCTCCGCTTCGCCTGCGCACCGCCCGCCTACCACGAGTTCGGAGCAATCGAGCCTCCGGCGACCAGCGGCAGCGCATGGGCGTTCCTCGGCTGGTCGCGCCCCGCCACGCGCGAGAACGGCGAAGCACTGTGTCGTCACGAACTCGCCGGCTACCGTGTGCAGGCGAACCGTACGGGCGGCGCCGAGACGCGCACCGTCGCGATCGGCGATCCCGCGACGCGCTGGCAGCTGTTCGAACGCCTGACTCCCGGCGTCTGGTCGTTCCGCGTCTCGGCGCTGGACGAGAACGGCCGTGCCAGCCGACCCGCCGGCCCCCTCACCAAGACCATACCCTGACCCGACTGACTTCCCCGATCCCGCGCGCAGCGGCGGACTTGGCAGCGGTGGCAGCCTTCGGCGACGATGCCCCCAGCCCCCGCGCCAAGGAGTTCCGCCAGTGGCTGTCCCGATATCCCGCCAGTTCATCGACTCACTGTGGATGGAATCGATCGTGCCCTCGCTGTGCGAGTACATCCGGATTCCGGCCCTGTCGCCGCTGTTCGATCCCGACTGGGAACGCCATGGGCACATCGAGCGCGCACTCGGCCTGATCGCCTACTGGTGCCATGCGCATGCGCCGCGCGGAATGCAACTCGATGTCGTGCGGCTGCCGGGGCGCACGCCGCTGCTGTTGCTGGAGATTCCCGGCGATGGCGAGGACACGGTGCTGCTGTACGGCCATCTGGACAAGCAACCCGCGATGAGCGGCTGGTCGCCGGGGCTCGACCCGTGGACGCCAGTGCTGCGCGGCGAGCGGCTCTATGGCCGCGGCGGCGCCGACGACGGTTACGCCGCCTACGCCTCGCTGGCGGCGATACTCGCGCTGCAGCACGCCGGTCTGCCACACGCACGCTGCCTGGTGCTGATCGAAGCAGGCGAGGAATCGGGCAGTCCCGACCTGCCGGCGTACATCGAGCACCTGCGCGAACGTATCGGCACACCGTCGCTGATCGTGTGCCTGGACTCGGGCGCCGGCAACTACGGGCAGTTGTGGCTCACCGTTTCGCTGCGCGGCATGATCGGTGCCCGGCTGCGCGCCGGCGTGCTCGGCGAGGGCGTGCACAGCGGCGGCGCCTCGGGCGTCGCGCCGTCGAGTTTCCGGGTGCTGCGCCAGCTGCTCGCACGGCTCGAGGACGCCGCGACCGGACGCCTGCTGTTGCCGGAACTGTACGTGGAGGTGCCGGCGGACCGCCTGCAGCAGGCAAGCGCAGTCGCCGCCGCGCTCGGCGACGCGGTGTGGCGCGATCTGCCTCTGCTCGACGGTGTGCGCCCGATGGGCGAGGACAACCTCGAGCGCGTGCTGAACCGTACCTGGCGTCCCACGCTGTCGGTGACCGGCGCCGACGGCCTGCCGCCGCTGGAATCCGCCGGCAATGTGCTGCGGACCCACACGGCGCTCGCGCTCAGCATCCGCCTGCCGCCGACCGCCGATGCCGAGGCCGCGTTCGCCGCGGTGCGGCGCACGCTCGAACACGATCCGCCCTGCGGTGCGCGGATCGCGTTCGAGGGCAAGGCGGCCAGCGGCTGGAATGCGCCGGCGCTGGCGCCGTGGCTCGCGCACTCGCTGGCAGACGCCTCAGAACGGCATTTCGGGCGCCCGTTCATGTGCATGGGCGAAGGCGGCAGCATCCCGTTCATGGGCATGCTCGGCGTCTCGTTCCCGTTGGCGCAGTTCATGATCACCGGGGTGCTGGGACCGCAATCGAACGCGCACGGACCCAACGAGTTCCTGCACGTGCCGTTCGCGCGCCGGCTCACGGCCTGCGTGGCGCAGGTGCTGCACGATCACCACGCCGCCCGCTCGTAGGTCCGCGCGGTGCCCGGACATGTTCGTGCTCGCGCCTGTTCGGCCACAGGCCGAACCTACGGGTGATGCTCGCCGTCCCGGTCGTACCCGGACATGTTCGCGCAGGTCCGCGCGGTACCCGGACATGTTCGTGCTCGCGCCTGTTCGGCCACAGGCCGAACCTACGGGGCAGGTTCGTCTTCCGGTCCGTGCCCAGACATGCTCGCGCAGGTCCGGTCCGCACCCGGACGTGTTCGCGCAGGTCCGGGCTGTGTCCGGACATGTTCGGCCCGAACCGTGACACCAGCGCTGGCCGGATCAGCCGCTGACCGTGTAGCCCCCGTCGACGGCCAGCGTCTGACCGGTGATCCAGCTGGCGGCGGAACTGCTCAGGAACAGCACCGCCCCGGCGATGTCCTGCGGCACGCCGAGGCGGCCCGCGGGAGTGCGCGCCAGCGTGGGTGCCGACCACGCGGGATTCTCGAAGGTACTCGCGGTCATGCGGCTCTCGGTCAGCCCGGCGGCGACCGTGTTGACGCGGATGTTGTACTTGCCCCACTCGACCGCGAGCGCGCGCGTGAGCCCGAGCAGCCCCGTCTTGGCGGCGCCATAGCCGGGCACGATGCCGATCCCGAAATACGAACTCATCGACGCGATGCCGATCACCGAGGCCCCGCCCGCGAGCGGGCTGCGCGCCAGCGCGTCGCGGCAGCCGCGCGCCATGCGGTAGGCACTGACCAGGTGCATGTTCACGGCGCGCGCGAACACCTCGGGATCGTACTCGTCGAGTCCCAGGCTCGGCAGCGCGAGCCCTGCGTTGTTGATCAGGATGTCGAGCCGCTGCTGCCCGGCCGCCACGCGCGCGACCTGTTCCGCATCCTCGATGTCGAGTTGCAGGTAGCGGTAGCCGTGCAGATCGGCGTCGTAGTCCCCCGCCGCGGCGCGCGTGCCGGTGATCGTGACGTGGGCGCCGGCATCGCGGTACGCTGCGGCGATCGCCGCCCCGATGCCGCTGGTGCCACCGGTCACCAGCACCTGCGCTGCGCCGAAATCGAAACGCACCTGGTTGCCCACTGTGTCGCTCATGCCGTTCTCCCGTGCCATGAATCACCCCGTCGCGCGCAGGCGCAATCTCCCGGCCACTCGAGCGTGGCGGCTGGCGGGGTATGCTGGAATTGGCGGAGAGAGAGGGATTCGAACCCTCGATAGGGGATTAGCCTATACGCCCTTAGCAGGGGCGCGCCTTCAGCCACTCGGCCATCTCTCCGGAAAACTGCGGTGTCGCGGCGATTGCCGCGGGTTTCGTTCAGTGCGCGCCGGGGTCGTCGTCGCTCCCGTGTTCACGCTGGATGCGCTGGTAGATCTCCTCGCGGTGCACGGTTACATCCTTCGGTGCGTTGACACCGAGTCGCACCTGGTTACCCTTGACGCCCAACACCGTGATCGTCACGTTGTCGCCGATCATCAGTGTCTCGCCGACCCGGCGCGTCAGGATGAGCATCTAACCATTCTCCTCTGTGCCGCGGATTCTCCCCGGCCGATCTGTCGCCGACCTCCCTGAAGTACCGCTGTCCCATTTGGGGCGCGGGGGATTATAGAGAATCCTTCCCGGATTCCCAAGCATTGGGCGCACGACCCGCGGACTTCGCGCCGGGTCAGCCTCGGGCCGCGCCGCCCAGCGCCGCACGCACCCAGCCGGCAACGTGCTCCAGCGCCGCCGGCAGTGCGCTCGCATCGGTGCCGCCACCCTGCGCCATATCGGCCCGGCCGCCCCCCTTGCCACCGACCAGCGGCGCGATCTCGGCCATCAGATCGCCGGCGCGCAGCCGCGCCTCGAGCCCCCCGCCCACACCCGCCACCAGTGCGACCTTGTCGCCATCGACCGTCGCGAGCACGATCACGGCCCGCCCCAGCTTGTCCTTCAGCTGATCGAGCGTGGTGCGCAGGCTCTTCGCATCGGCTCCGTCGAGCCGAGCGGCGAGCACCTTCACGCCGTCGACGTCGACCGCGTTGGCGGCGAGATCCCTGCCACCGCCGCTGGCGAGTTGCACGCGCAGCTTCGCCAGTTCCTTCTCGAGCTGGCGGTTCGCCGCCACCAGCTGCTCGACCTTCTCGACCACGTTGTCCGCGCTTCCCCTGACCAGCTGCGCCAGCCGCTCCTCGCGCTCCTCGAGCCGATCGAACAGCGCGAGCGCGCCGGCGCCGGTGACCGCCTCGATCCGCCGCACGCCGGCCGCGACCCCGGTCTCGGCGGTGATCCGCAGCAGCCCGATGTCGCCGGTGCGCCGCACGTGGGTGCCGCCGCAGAGCTCGACCGAGAAGCCCTCGCCCATGGTCAGCACGCGCACCTCGGTGCCGTACTTCTCGCCGAACAGCGCCATCGCACCCCGGGCGCGCGCGGTGTCCATGTCGGTCAACTCGACCTGCACCGGCGTATTGGCCCGGATCTGCTCGTTGACCAGACGTTCGACCGCGCGCAACTGCTCGCGCGTCAGCGCCTCGAAATGCGCGAAATCGAAGCGCAGCCGCAGCGCATCGACCAGCGAGCCCTTCTGCGTCACGTGCGAGCCCAGCACCTGGCGCAGCGCCGCGTGCAGCAGGTGCGTGGCCGAGTGATTGCGCGCCGTGGCGGCGCGGATCGCGGGTTCGACCCGCGCCTCGACCGTGCTGCCAACCAGCAGTGCACCGTGCGCCACGACGCCGTGGTGCAGCCACAGCGAGCCGGCCCTGGTCGTATCGCGCACCTCGAAACGCACGCCCGGCGCCAAGAGCACGCCGGCGTCACCGACCTGTCCGCCCGACTCGGCGTAGAACGGCGTGACGTCGAGCACGACCACGCCCTCGCCGCCCTCCTCGATGCGCTCCACGCGCTGCCCGCCGCTCAGCAGCGACAGCACGTGCGCGCCGCCCGCGAGCGCCTCGTAGCCGGTGAACACGGTCGGCTGATCGACGCCGGCGTCGCCGAGCTGGCCGGCGCCGAACTGGCTGGCGCCGCGTGCGCGTTCGCGCTGCGCCTGCATCGCGCGCTCGAAACCGGCTTCGTCGATGGCCAGCCCGCGCTCGCGCGCGATGTCGGCGGTGAGATCGAAGGGAAAGCCGTAGGTGTCATACAGCTTGAACACCGTCTCGCCGTCGAGGGTAACGCCGCCCAGCGCGGCGATGTCCTGCTCGAGGATACGCATGCCGGTGTCCAGCGTGCGCGCGAACTGCTCTTCCTCGAGCAGCAGCACCCGCTCGATCTGGGCGCGCCTGGCGGGCAGTTCCGGATACGCATCGCCCATCGCCTCGGCGAGCGGAGCGACCAGCCGGTGGAAGAAGGGCTCGCGCGCGCCGAGCTTGTGGCCGTGACGGCAGGCGCGGCGCAGGATGCGCCGCAGCACGTAGCCACGGCCCTCGTTCGACGGCAACACGCCGTCACTGACCAGGAACGCACAGGAGCGGATGTGATCGGCGATCACACGCAGCGAGGGGCTTGCGGGATCGGGGGCCCCGGTGACGCGCCCGGCGGCGTCGAGCAGGTGGCGGAACAGGTCGATCTCGTAGTTCGAGTGCACGTGCTGCATCACGGCGGCGATGCGCTCCAGGCCCATGCCGGTATCGACCGAGGGCTTGGGCAGCGGGGTGAGCCGGCCGTCGCCGGAGCGCTCGAACTGCATGAACACGAGGTTCCAGATCTCGATATAGCGGTCGCCGTCCTCGTCGGGGCTGCCGGGCGGCCCACCCGCCACGCCGGGGCCGTGGTCGTAGAAGATCTCGCTGCAGGGGCCGCACGGGCCGGTGTCGCCCATTGCCCAGAAGTTCGACTTCTCGCCGAGGCGCACGCAGCGCTCGGCCGGCACGCCCATCTCCTCGAGCCAGATCTTCTCCGCCTCGAGATCGTCGTGGAACACCGTGACCCACAGCCGTTCACGCGGCAACGCCAGCACGTCGGTCAGGAACTCCCACGCGAAGCCGATCGCCTCGCGCTTGAAGTAGTCACCGAAGCTGAAGTTGCCGAGCATCTCGAAGAAAGTGTGGTGGCGCGCGGTGTAGCCGACGTTCTCGAGGTCGTTGTGCTTGCCGCCGGCGCGCACGCAGCGCTGCGAACTGACCGCACGCACGTACGGCCGCTGCTCGCGGCCGAGGAAGCAGTCCTTGAACTGCACCATGCCGGCGTTCGTGAACAGCAGCGTGGGGTCGTCGGCCGGCACCAGCGAACTGCTGGGCACGCGCGTGTGGCCACGGCTTTCGAAATAGCTCAGGAACGCTTCCCTGATGCGGGCACCATTCATCGATCTGTTTCCACTGAGACGGGACGCCGTCGCCCTGCTGGCGGACGGCGTCGGGAGCGGGGGATTATACGGAGGCGGCCGCTAAGCGTCCCGCGTGAAGATTGCCGCGGCTCAGCCGCGCTCGCGCTCCTCGAGCGTCAGCTGGCGCGCCTCGCTCTCGAGCATCACGGGGATGCCGTCGCGCACCGGATACGCGAGTCCGCTCGCGCGGCAGACAAGTTCCTGCTTCTCGCGATCGTATTCGAGCGGCGCCTTGCTGACCGGACAGACGAGAATCTCCAGCAGTTTGGGGTCGAGCATCAGTTCATGTCTCCTTGTGAATTCGGGGCGGCGGGCGCCACCGGCATCGGACCCGCCAGCAGTTGCGGGTCGACCTTGGCGTCGCGCCAGTTCATGCGCCAGTCCAGGTGCGGCCCGGTGGTGCGACCGGTCGCGCCGACGCGCGCGACCGGATCGCCACGCTCGACGCGCTGCCCGAGCTCGACCAGCACGGCGCTGAGGTGCAGGAAGCTCGATGACAGACGGTGCCCGTGATCGATGATCACCGTGCCTCCGGAATAGAACAGGTCCGGCTCGGCCAGCGTGACCACGCCGGGGGCCGGCGCGCGCACCAGCGCACCGGCCGGCGCCGCCACATCGACGCCGTAGTGCGGCCGTGACGGCTCGCCGTTGTAGAAGCGCTGGCTGCCGTAGACCCCGCTGATCGGCCCCGTGATAGGCCACTCGAAGCCGTGCACGAAGTCGGTGCGCTCGTCGTCGCGCGCGCGCGCGGTGCCGACCAGCGCCTGCTCGCGGCGGATGCGCTCGAGGTCCGCCGCCGAAGGACTCATGATCTTCTGCGCAATGCCGGTCACGCGCTGGATCGCGTACTCGCGTCGCGCGATCGCCAGTTCCCGCACCTCGCCGTCGACCGCGAGGCGTTGCACGGGGGGTGCATCGCGGTCGAAGCCGATCACGAAGCTGCCGTCGGCGGCCACGCGTACCCGCCGGCCGTCGAGCCTGAGGTCGGCGCCAGGCGGCGCGCGCCCGATCACCACCCCGCCCTGCACCAGCGGCCCGTGCAGTTCCAGTGCCTGCGCGAAGGCCGCGCATCCGCACAGCAGCAGGCACGGCAGCGACAGGAAGGAAGGAAAGCGCATCGGAAGCGTCGTTCTGGCCATCGGCGGTCGAACACAGATAATACGCAGTCTACCAGATGGCGCCGCGGTGGCGGCGCCCGCCGAGGAGAGCGCCCTGCATGAAACACCCCGCCCCCACTCCCGCTGCCCCGGCACGGCCGCGCTACATCACCGCCGCGGGCGAGCGCCGCCTGCGCGAGGAACTCACGCAGCTGTGGAAGATCGAGCGCCCGCAGGTGACCGCCGCCGTCCATGAGGCCGCCAAGAACGGCGACCGCTCGGAGAACGGCGACTACATCTACGGCAAGCGCCGGCTGCGCGAGATCGACCGTCGCGTGCGCTACCTCAGCCGGCGCCTGGAGCAGGTGCGGGTGGTGCGCGCTCCGCCGACGGACCGCGGGCGCGTGTATTTCGGCGCCTGGGTCACGCTCGAGGACGAGGACGGCGAGACCAGCCGTTACCGGATCGTGGGTGCGGACGAATTCGACGCCACGCAGGGACTGATCAGCATGGACTCTCCGCTGGCCCGTGCGCTGCTCGGCAAGCGGCTCGACGACGAGGTCCGCGTAAACACCCCGGGCGGCGAACGCGTGGTCTGCGTGATCGCGATCGATTACGAGACCCCGCGACCGGACTGAGCACGCTTTTTACCGCAGCAGGCAATCGGCAGTCCACGGGCCGTGTGGTTAAATAGCGCGCTTTCCGGGCTCCTTCCCGTCACTCCCAGTCCGCGAGCCATGCCATGACCGACCGCACCGCGCAGCCCACGCTCGACGAGCTCGAGCGCCACGACGACTTCCTGCACCGCCACATCGGACCCTCCGAGGAACAGATCGCACGGATGCTGGCCGTGGTGGGCGCCGGCTCGCTGGACGAACTGACGACGCAGACCGTGCCGCAAGCGATCCTCAGCGCGGAACCGCTGGCGCTGCCCGGGCCGCAACCCGAGCACCTGGTGCTGGAGCGGCTCGGCGGCATCGCGGCGAAGAACCGGGTGCTGCGTTCGCTGATCGGCTGCGGCTACCACGACACGATCACGCCGCCGGTGATCCTGCGCAACGTGCTCGAGAACCCGGGCTGGTACACCTCGTACACGCCCTACCAGGCCGAGATCTCGCAGGGCCGGCTCGAGGGGCTGCTGAACTTCCAGCAGATGATCATCGACCTGACCGGGCTGGAGCTCGCCAACGCCTCGCTGCTGGATGAAGCGACCGCCGCCGCCGAGGCGATGACGCTGTGCAAGCGCGTGGTGCGCAAGAACCGCTCGAACACCTTCTTCGTCGACAGCGCCTGCCACCCGCAGACCATCGCGGTGGTGCGCACGCGTGCCGAACCACTCGACATCGAGGTGCTGGTCGGCGACCCCGAGCGCGACCTCGCGGGAGCCGAGTTCTTCGGTGCGCTGTTCCAGTACCCGGCCACCGACGGTCGCGTGCGCGACCTCCGCGAGACGATCGCCGTCGTGCACGCCAGGGGCGCGCTGGCGGTGATCGCGGCGGACCTGATGAGCCTGCTGATCCTCGCGAGCCCGGGGGCGCTGGGCGCCGACGTCGCCATCGGCAACACGCAGCGCTTCGGCGTACCGATGGGTTTCGGCGGCCCGCACGCGGCCTATTTCGCCACCCGCGACGAACACAAACGCTCGATGCCGGGGCGCATCATCGGCGTGTCGGTCGACGCGCACGGCAACCGCGCGCTGCGCATGGCGATGCAGACGCGCGAACAGCACATCCGCCGCGAGAAGGCGACCAGCAACATCTGCACCTCGCAGGCGCTGCTCGCGCTGATGGCCGCGTTCTACGCGATCTACCACGGTCCGCAGCGGCTGCGCGCGATCGCGCTGCGCATCCACCGGCTCACCGCGATCCTCGCCAGCGGACTGGAGGCCGGCGGGCTGGCGCCCGTGCACCCGCACTTCTTCGACACGCTGACGCTCGCCTGCGGCATGCGCCGCGACGAACTCCTTGGCCGTGCGCTGCAGGCCGGCATCAACCTGCGCGCCATCGGCGGCGATCGTCTCGGCATCAGCCTCGACGAGCGCAGCACGCGCGAGGAAATCCGCACGCTTTGGCGCGTGCTCCTCGGCGACGCCGCGCCGGACTTCGACGGCATCGCGGCGGGATGCACTGCGCTTCGCGTACCGGCCGGCCTCGAGCGCGAGCCCGACTACCTCACGCACCCGGTGTTCAACACCCACCACAGCGAAACCGAGATGTTGCGCTACCTGCGCCGACTCGAGGAACGCGACGTCGCGCTGAACCGCGCGATGATCCCGCTCGGCTCGTGCACCATGAAGCTCAACGCAACCAGCGAGATGATCCCGATCACGTGGCCCGCGTTCGCCGGCCTGCACCCCTTCGTTCCGGCCGACCAGGCCGCCGGCTACGCGCAGCTGATGTGCGAACTGGCGAAGGCGCTGCTGGCCTGCACCGGCTACGACGCCTGCTCGTTCCAGCCGAATTCCGGCGCGCAGGGCGAATACGCCGGGCTGCTCGCGATCCGCCACTACCACCGCAGCCGCAACGAGCCGCAGCGCGACATCTGCCTGATCCCGAGCTCCGCGCACGGCACGAACCCGGCCAGCGCCGCGCTGGCCGGCATGCGTGTCGTGATCGTCGAGTGCGACGGGCACGGCAATGTCGACATCGATGACCTGCGCCTGAAGGCCGAACGGCACCGCGACGAACTCGCGGCACTGATGGTCACCTACCCGTCGACGCACGGGGTGTTCGAACAGAACATCGTCGAGATCTGCACGCTGGTGCACGCCAGCGGCGGACAGGTCTACCTCGACGGCGCCAACATGAACGCGCTGGTCGGCATCGCGCAGCCCGGCAGATTCGGCGCCGACGTCTCGCACCTCAACCTGCACAAGACCTTCTGCATCCCGCACGGCGGCGGCGGTCCGGGCGTGGGTCCGATCGCGGTGCGCGCGCACCTCGCGCCGTTCCTGCCCGGCCACGTGTGCACGCGCGTTGACGGCGTGCACGACGACGGCATGTCGGTGTCGGCGGCGGCCTTCGGCAGCGCCGGCATACTGCCGATTTCGTGGACCTACGCAACGCTGATGGGAGCCAGCGGGCTGCGCAAGGCTACCCAGGTCGCGATCCTCGCCGCCAACTACGTGGCCGCGCGGCTCGCCCCGTACTACGACGTGCTGTACACCGGCACCAACGGCCGCGTGGCGCACGAGTGCATCATCGACATCCGTCCGCTCAAGGAACGCAGCGGGATCAGCGAGGAAGACATCGCCAAGCGCCTGGTCGACTACGGATTCCATGCGCCCACGATGTCGTTCCCGGTTCCCGGCACCCTGATGATCGAGCCGACCGAGAGCGAACCGCTCGGCGAACTGGAGCGCTTCTGCGAGGCGATGATCGGCATCCATCGCGAGGTGAGTGCGGTGGAGCACGGCCAGGCAGACCCGCTCGACAACGTACTGAAGAACGCGCCGCACACCCTGCGCGACATCTGCGACGCGGAGTGGAAACACCCCTACTCGCGCGCCGAGGCCGCATTCCCGGTGCCGGGTCTGCGCGAGCAGAAGTACTGGGCGCCGGTGAACCGCGTCGACAACGTGTACGGCGACCGGCACCTGTTCTGCGCGTGCCCGCCGGTGGAAAGCTACACGTAGGTCCGGGCTGTGCCCGGACAACAGTTCGGGTGCAGCCCGAACCTACAGGCGCAGCCCGAACCCACGGACATGATCGGCCGGACGACGATTGTCGTAGCACCGCCGGGACGCGGCTCATGCCCCGCGCCTGGCTGCCCAGTGCTCCGCGGCGAAACGCCCCACTTCCGCGTACATGTCCGCGTCATCGGGTGCGCCGAAGAACCCCCCGTGCGGCATGCCCTCGAACACGTGCAGTTCGACCGGGATACCCGCGCGCCGCAGCGCCCGATGCATGCGCACGGCGTTGGACAGCAACAGGTCGCGCGTCCCCGCCTGCAGGAAGGTGGGCGGGAAGCCGCGGCTGAAGTCGCCGAACAACGGCGACAGGTATGGATGCGCCAGATCGTGCCCGCCGGCATAGAGCAGGTTGATCGGCATCAGCGGTTCGGGCAGCACCACGTCGAGGAACCGGTTCGTCTCGAAGCTGTCGCCCGATTCGGTCAGGTCCAGCTCCGGCGTGCGCAGCATCAGCGCCGCGGGCAACGGCAGCCCCTCGTCGCGCGCACGCAGCACCAACGCCGCCGCGAGGTTGCCTCCGGCCGACGAGCCACCAACGATGATGTCCCCGGGTCGATGGCGATCGAGCAGCGCGCGGTAGACGGCCACGCAGTCGTCGAGCGCGGCCGGGTACGGGTGTTCGGGCGGTGTGCGGTAGTCGACGGCGTAGCAGCGCACGCCGAACTGGTCGGCCCCGAGGCTGGCTCCGCGCCGGCAGCATTCGCCTGCGCCGTAGATCAACGCTCCGCCGTGAATGTCCAGATAGACGCGGTGGTCCGCCGCAGGCGGCGTCGCCACGTGCACCACGCAACCGGCGATCTCGACCGTCGTGGTCGGTGAGCGCCCCTGGGGCAACAACGATTCCATGTGCAGGTTGCCGCGCTGCTTGTCGGCCAGCCAGCCCGCGAAGTCCTCGGGTGCGGGATAGCGCGACCGGTTCAGCGGCACGCCGTCCTCGTCCACGAAGCGCGCGAGACGCGCCCGCGCATCGGGACTGATCGAGCGCGGGAAGGGTATCCGTCGCGCCGCGAGCGCCACGTAGCCGCGGGGCTGCTGATCGTCGGTCATCGGTAGTCCTCGAGGAGCGCGGTCTGCGTCGGAACTATATCAAAACGCCGCGATACCGGTCTGCGCCCGCCCGAGGATCAGCGCATGCACGTCGTGCGCGCCTTCGTAGGTGTTCACGGTCTCCAGGTTCGCCATGTGGCGGAACACCGGGTAGTCGTCCGCGATGCCGTTGCCGCCCAGCATGTCGCGCGCCAT
>WBZY01000434.1_pt1 | contig 32085 bp, 26 predicted proteins | sample 5204191 | NCBI WGS metagenome assembly WBZY01 (sample SAMN12344363, study PRJNA552823) | activated sludge metagenome | biome: Activated sludge suspended growth; feature: Anammox Sidestream; material: Wastewater; isolation source: activated sludge from anammox sidestream of wastewater treatment...
GTCAGCCGAATTGGCGCTGAAGGTGACGTTCGTCAGCGTGGCAGTCCCCGCGTTGTACATCCCGCCACCGTTGAAGCGATCTGGGGAGAAGGGAACTGCTGTGGCGCAACTGCCGTTACACCTGCCGTTTCGTACGGTCAGGCTGGCGAGCGTCAGGTTGCCTGTGGCGTTCACCTCCAAAACGCGATAGGTGGCTGTGTTCTGCGCAACATTCGCCTGCAGGATGGTATTTGTTTCGCCGTTGCCCGTGATGGTGATCGTGCTGGCGATGGCGGGCAGTTGACTGCCGACGAGCGTGATGGTGTAGTCCGCGGCGAAGGTGATCGCATCCGCGCCTGCGCCTGCCGCGCAATCCGTCGAGCCAGATTGATTGTCCGCGTTGGCGTTGGTGATGGCTTCGCGCAGGGTGCAGGCGCCGTCGTTGGCGACGGTGTCCGCATTGGTATTCACCACGATGCTCGCGGCATACGCGGGTTGTATCCCCAGCGCGGCAGTCAACAAACTGGCGCAAAGAAATGCGTAGAATAATTTTTTGAAAGCGTGCATGAAAAGCCCTCCCGACGATTCTGCGTTACTCGGCGAATATGTGCGCCATTGTAGCAGGGAGGCGGGGGAATGGGAATGACAAAATCGTAAATGAAGTGGTAAGCGGACTCTGTCACGGATTCACGGAATGAAAAAGCGGAGGTTGGGCGATTGCCCAATCTCCGCTTTTATTTGAAACTTGAAACCCTTCGACAAGCTCAGGGCGACGCCTGAAACCTGAAACCCTTCGACAAGCTCAGGGCGACGCCTGAAACTTGAAACCTGAAACCCTCAACCAACACTGCGCGGACGATCATGCGGAAGAGATCCATTAAACAAAATAGCCCAATGCGTTTTCGGTTTCGCATCGGGCTAGGGAATGTGGGTGTCGTCGATCATGGTCTTTTTTCGACACCCATGTTGCTCAACTCGTCTGAATTGCTGTTCGAGACGAGCAGGTCTGCGGCGACAAGAGCCGCGAACAAGAGCAAACAGATTGCGACTGCGGCGATAAACATGGCTACTCCTTTCTCTGATGACTCATTAAACCTCTTTTTATTTTGAAAGTTCCATCCCCTAACGGTACTGTAATGGAGTCGCTTTTCAAACGCGCAAAGAACATTGACTTGACGTTGAGCGCTAAAAGTATGTTCCAAAATTCATACGATTCCAACTGGTCGAAGTTTTGAATAGGCGTTACGCAGTTGGCGGGCAGTTGTACCGCCGCCGCAGTGCAACTACGGCGCAACAAATTCAATTGCGTAAGTCCTGTTGAATCATGGAGGTCTGTCAGTGCGCTCCCGCGTTGACAAAACCCGCCTTTGAGATAAAATTCAAGCCGCACGTAAGCCGAAGTGGCGGAACTGGCAGACGCGCCACGTTCAGGGCGTGGTGAGAGCAATCTCTTGAGGGTTCAAATCCCTCCTTCGGCATTGTAGCAGGTTGAAATCCGCTGAGAGGCGGGTTTTTTGTTACCCCTCCCGCCCTGCGGGCACCCTCCCCAAATTCCAACAGAAATTCGTCAAAATTTGGGGAGAAAAGGGGAGGCGTCAATGGTATAATCAGAGAAAAATCAGGCAGACCTTTCATTAGTTAAGACGCGAAGTCGCAGAAATTCGTCCTTCGTGTCTTTTTTATGCCGAAATCCCTTCCTATGAGATAAACATGGCAGAAGAAACCACCCAATCTGGAAACATCGAACACGTAGATATAGACGCCCAGATGCGCTCGGCGTACCTCGATTACGCCATGAGCGTGATCGTGGCGCGCGCGCTTCCCGACGCCCGCGACGGGCTGAAACCCGTCCACCGGCGTATTTTGTACGCCATGCAGGAACTGGGAATCCGCTCGAACACCTCCTATAAAAAGTCCGCTCGTATCGTGGGCGAGGTGCTGGGTAAATTCCATCCGCACGGCGATTCGGCGGTCTACGAAACCATGGCTCGCATGGCGCAGGATTTCTCCATGCGCTACCTACTCGTGGATGGGCAGGGCAACTTCGGCTCCATTGACGGCGACGCGCCCGCGGCGATGCGTTACACCGAAGCCCGCCTGCAAAAACTGGCGGAAGAAATGCTGGCGGACCTCGATAAAGACACGGTGGATTTCGGTCCCAACTTCGACGATTCACTCGAAGAGCCGCTTGTTCTGCCCGCGCGAGTTCCGAACATGCTCCTCAACGGGACCTCGGGCATCGCGGTCGGCATGGCGACCAACATCCCGCCGCACAACCTGCGCGAACTGGTGGATGCCATCAACTATCTGATCGATAACCACGACCGAATGGACGACATTCCCGTCGAAGATTTGATGAAGTTCGTGCAAGGACCCGACTTCCCAACAGGCGGCATCATCGTCGGACGCGAGGGGATCGAATCGACGTATGGGACCGGCAAGGGGCGTATCGTCGTCCGCGGTATGGCGCACATCGAAGAGGGGAAGGGCGGCAGGCACGAGATCATCATCACGGAAATTCCGTATCAAGTCAACAAGACGACCTTGATCGAACGCATCGCCGAACTCGTGCGCGACGACAAAATTGACCAAATCTCCGACCTGCGCGACGAATCCGATCAACGCGGCATGAGCATCGTCATCGAATTGAAGCGCGGCGCCCAACCCAAGAAGGTGCTGAACCAACTTTACAAATACACCTCACTGCAAACAACCTTCGGCGCGCAAGTGTTAGCCCTTGTGGATGGCGAGCCGCGCACGCTTCCGCTCAAACGCGCCTTGCAAATTTTTATCGAGCATCGGCAGGTGGTCATCGTCCGCCGCACGAACTTTGACTTGGCGAAAGCGCGCGCGCGGCAACACATCCTCGATGGATACCTGATCGCGCTGAACAATTTGGATGCGGTCATCAAAACCATCCGCGAATCGGAAGATGCCGACGTTGCGAAGCAAAACCTGATGAAGCGCTTTAAGTTAAGCGACCTGCAATCGCAGGCGATCCTCGACATGCAATTGCGCCGCCTCGCCGCGCTCGAACGCTGGAAGATCGAAGAGGAGCATAAACAAGTCGCCGAGCAGATCGCCTACCTCGAAGATTTGCTTGCCCACCCGAAAAAGATTCTCGCGCTCATCCAAACCGATTTGAACGAACTCGCTGAAAAATATGGCGACGACCGTCGCACGCGCATTGCCGCCGAAGCCAAAGAATCCCTCAGCGAAGCCGATCTTGTGCAAGACGAAGCGGTTCTCATCAGCCTCACCGAACGCGGCTACATCAAGCGCGTGGCGGCTTCGGCATTCCGTTCGCAGAGTCGCGGCGGACGCGGCGTAAAAGGCTTTGAGACGAAAGAAGAAGATGAAGTTGTCGCGCTCATCCCCGCGCGCAGTCTCGACACGATGTTGTTCTTCTCCGACAAGGGGAAAGTGTACAGCGAGAAGGTCTATCAAATCCCCGACGCGGATCGAACCGCGAAAGGCATCCCGCTGGTCAACGTGCTGGCGTTGAACGGCGATGAGCGTATCACCGCCGCCATCGCTGTTTCAGATTTTTCGGCGCACGGATTCTGCATCCTTGCGACCGCGCGCGGCAAAGTGAAACGCGTGGTGATGGAAGAGTTCGCCTCCGTCCGCCCCTCGGGCTTGATCGCAGTCAATTTAGAGGACGGCGACCATCTCGGCTGGGCGCGTGTCACCAGCGGCAAAGATGATGTGATCTTCGTCACCGAAAACGGACAAGCGCTTCGCTACAACGAATCCAAGATCCGCTCGATGGGGAGGCAAGCCGCGGGCGTGACGGCAATCAAACTCAAGAAAGATGACGCGGTCACCAGTATGGATGTGGTCGAGAAAGATGGTTCGCTTTTAGTCGTCACCAGCGGCGGGTTTGGCAAGCAGACTCCCTTGAAAGAATATTCATCTAAGGGACGCGCCACCGGCGGCATCGCCACGATCGACAATAAAGCATTAAAGGAGATCGGCAAGATCGTCTCGGCGCGCGTCGTTCAACAAGACGACGATCTCACGATCATGACCGCCAACGGGCAGACGATCCGCATCAAGAACAAAACGGTGAAAACAGCCGGACGCGCCACCAAAGGCGTGCATCTCATCAAGCCGCAAGAGGGAGATTATGTGGCGTCGGTGGCGCGCATCTCTGCCGAAGATATGAAAAAGGCGGGCGCGGCAATGATGGAAGAGGAAAAGCCTGACCCTCAACAGCCGTTGATGTAAGAGCATGTTTCATAACTCTTTCTTTGCCACGCATCGTCCCGATGTCCTTCGGGAGAGCGCGCAGAGAACGCTGAAAAAACTCTTTCAAAGTCTCTGCGAACTCGGTGTTCCCTGAGACTCAGGCTCTTTTTTCCATGCCTCTAAGAAACGCGCTTTAAGAGGAACGAACGAATAAAAAATCCCGGGAGATCATCCCGGGATTTTTGTATAAACTCTTACAGGCTACAACACAGCCATCTTGCCGAGGAGCAACATCGCCAGTGTGCCCAACAGGCAAACGATGAAGAATAGCATCATGGAAAGAAAAAAACGCTGGGCGCCATTCATTCCCAGGAATCGCGACCCGCGCTTGCGGGGGGCTGGCGCGGCAATCGAATCCATGGGCTTGGATGCCGGTTCTCTATACAGATCGTTGGTTTCCTCCTCGTAGAACGGGGAGTCGGATGCTGATTCGCGTAAATTATCGAACATGGTTACCTGTTATGAATAAGTATACCCGTGAACGGGCGCAGGCTCACATCGCCAAATTGTACTGTCACGGATTTGTTATTGTCATCGCGCACTCGCAGACTGCCATCGGAAAGAATCCCTTCGAGGCGCCCGACCACGGATTTACCGGCGCCCATTTCCACACGCACCTGCTTGCCTCGAAAGGCGAGCGCCGTTCCCCATTGATTCATCAAATCATCCGAGCCTAATTCGGGACGCAGGGATACGAAAGCGGCAAGAATATCGCGCAAAACTTCTTCACGTTCCACTTCGCGCTCCAACGCGTTTTCGAGACTGGTACCGGGAAAGCGCAACACATCGGTATCGGGAACCGCCCGTTTGAGAACATTCAACCCGATGCCGATCACCACGCATTGTATATCGTCCCCAGCCCACACCAGTTCGATCAACACACCCGCAATCTTGCGGTTGTTCAACAAAATATCATTGGGCCATTTGATCTGGGGATTCAAACCAAAGTTTTGAAGCGGTTTGCAAATGGAGAGGGCGGCTAACCCGACAAACCTTGAAAGAAAGGGTCTTTCAGCGGCCGTTGGGCGCAGAATTAAGCTGAATGCGAGAGCCGTGCCAGCAGGCGTGAACCACGGACGGTCCATCCTGCCGCGTCCCATCGTTTGTTCGTCTGAGATCACAACGGAAAAGTCTGGCGCGCCTTTGTTTGCCCACGCCAGCGCCTCATCGTTCGTCGAACCGATGGAACTGAAATACTTGATTTCCCCGAGCCCCATAGTTGAAAGAAGAGAGTGAAGCGAGGCTTGGTTCATCGAATACTCTAGGGAAGCACAAACCACGGACTGATCGAACCGCCGCCCTGACGCACTTCAAAGTGCAAGTGCGCGCCTTGTGAATTGCCCGTGTTGCCCGCCGCGCCGATCCATTGACCCGCGCTCACGCTTTGGCAGGGCGATACGCCAATGGTGCTTAAGTGGGCGTACACGGTCGAATATCCGTTGCCGTGATCGATCTGAATCACATTGCCGTAACCGTAGTTATACCCGCCTTGAGCCATGGTGACCACGCCGCTGTCTGCCGCGTAGACCGGCGCGCCCTCGCCAGCCGCAATATCAAGGCCGAGATGCCCGCTCCAATAATCATTGCCGGAGAGCGAATGGGCGTCGGCGGGCCACATAAAGCCGCCACTGCCAACTGCGCCGCCGGGGCAGGCGCTCTGGCTGGTCGGGGAACTACCCGTCCCCGAATTGCCGGTGCCTACCGTCGGCACAAGCCATTGCACGAATTCACGCGATCCGCCGGGCACCATCACCCACGAACCAGAGTCAACCTTGGGATCGGTCAGGTCGATATTGTTGCCCGGATAATTGATGATATCGTCGAGGTTCGCGTCGAATTCGGCGGCAACCGATTGCAAGGTATCGTTCGCCTTCCACTGATAATAAATTCCATTCGTGGGGGGAATGCTCAAAACCTGCCCAGGTTTCAGGCTGTGCGGATCGTCCTGCAACACATCGTAATTTGCCCATAACACGGTCTCTGGTTCTACATTATACGATTTCGAAATGGCAAAGATCGAATCGCCGCGCGACACGCGATATTCCACCGGCTTATACCGAGGTTTATCTGCGGGGATGTTTGTCTTCAGTTGGATATCTCTGGAAATGGACGCAAACGGATCGGACCCAAGTAAGGCTGGCATCGCCACCTTGGCCGGTTTCTCCTGTGGAGCCATTGTCGCTGCGGGAGCAACCAGCCTTTGCGGAGTGTGATCCTGTTTCCACGCCAGCGCGCCGAAGATCATCCCGGCCGCCAGGGCGAGTGTCACGCCCCAACTGACGATGGAAAATTTATTCTCTTTGAGAAACGAAATCGCTTTCGACATTTCTGAGTCTGTGTATCGTTACGAATCCCTGCCGAGGTTTTCGAGGAATTCCTGATTGTTGCGCGCCCTATCCAAACGAGTGACGATCGCTTCGGTGGCGACAGATTGATCCATGCCGGCGCCTTGCGGCTGGGGCGAAGTCATCTGGATGTACATACGCCGCATGAGCCAGACCCGTTGGAGGATATCGGGACCCAGCAACAGGTCCTCGCGACGCGTGGAGGAGCGTTCGATATCCACAGCGGGGAAGATGCGTCGTTCCTGGAGTTTGCGCGAGAGGTGCAATTCCATGTTGCCGGTGCCTTTGAATTCTTCGTAGACTACGTCGTCGAGGCGCGAGCCGGTGTCTACCAAACAAGTTGCGATGATGGTCAACGAACCGCCTTCCTCGATATTGCGCGCCGCGCCGAAAAACCGCTTGGGCGGGTACAACGCCGAAGGATCCATACCGCCGGAGAGGGTGCGCCCGCTGGGGTTGACGACCAGGTTGTACGCGCGGGCGAGGCGGGTGATCGAGTCCATTAAGATTACCACGTGGCGGCCGATCTCCACGAGGCGCTTAGCGCGCTCTAAGGCAAGTTCCGCCGTGCGCACGTGAGAGGTGACCGGCTCGTCGAAAGTGGAGGCGACCACTTCGGCATCCACCGACCGATCCATATCGGTCACTTCTTCGGGGCGTTCGCCAATGAGGGCGACGATCAAATGCACATCGGGATATTTTGTTGAGATCGAATTCGCGAGCTGTTTGAGGATGGTTGTTTTCCCCGCCTTGGGAGGAGATACGATCAGACCGCGTTGACCACGCCCGATGGGGGCGATCAGGTTGATCAGCCGAGGGGCGAGCGTGTCGTGATCGGTCTCGAGGTCAAAACGTTTGTCCGGGAAGATTGGGGTGAGGTTTTCGAACGCAGGTCTTCGGGAGGCTTCTTCAGGATCGAGCCCGTTGATAGATTCCACCTTGAGTAAACCAAAATGCCGTTCACTTTCACGCGGCGGGCGCACCTGCCCAATGACGAGATCGCCAGCCCGGAGGTCGTGCCGCCTTAACTGCGCCTGCGAGACGTACACATCCTGGTCGCTAATGCGGTAATTCGTGGCTCGCAGGAAACCGATGCCTTCGCTCATGATCTCAAGGATGCCGCCGCGCAGTTCGATACCTTCTTTTTGCGCCTCCGCCTCGCGGATCATCATGGCGAGCGTCTCTTTCTTGAGGCGATTCGAATTGGGAATATTCAGCGATTTTCCCAACGCTCGTAGTTTTGAGAGGGGTTCGTTTTCTAATTCAAGTATCTTCATGTTTCTTTTCTCTAGGTGGGATTATTGTTCGTAGGGAACGCCCCAAACGCGCCGAAGTTCGGCGCTGGATCGGGAGACTCCCTTAGTTTGTAGGTGAATTTGGATTTTCTATCAAGATGTTGCCGGGCGTGTCACCCGCGCAGGTTGAATAACCAAGCATTCTGATGACACATTGGTAGGCTGTAAAGTAACTGGGGATGTGCCGCGATTATAGCACGGTAGATTTTGCAAGGCAAGCGGTTTACTACTTTTCGAGGCGAACTTTCAAGTTTGTGAGCAAGGCGCGCTGGCTGTGATTTGCCTCATTGTAGACAAGGTTTTCGACCAGTCTGTTCACCTTCTCGAATTGAACCCTTTGCACCAGGTGTGTTTTGCCGTTTTCCACCTCATGGAATTCGTAATGGAAGGCGATACGGGTTCCAAATTTGCCATACAAGCGAATCGTTAGCGCTCGTTTCGGGTGGGTCAGGTGAATGACGAGATAGATGCGGCTCCGGAAGATGGGTAGCCCAGCCCAGCGATAGGTCTCCACAGTGTAGAATGGGCGTAATACCACGCCCGCCGTATCTTTCTGTTCCTTGAGCACATCGATCGTCGTCAGCCGCGGACGAAGCCCGATCATGTTGATCGGTTCGGCAAGTTGGTCGAACACCTCGTCCCGCGGACGGTTGATGAAAATATTGAGTTCAAAAGAGCGCATCACCCAATTCTAACCCTGATTGCGCGGTTGACAAGTGGCGAAGGACTGCAATGTTATAATTTCAAAAAATCAGCGTTTGAGGTATGAATGATTAACCCTATTATTTTTTCGATTGGTAATTTTTCCCTGCATTGGTACGGCGTGATCGTGATGGCGGGCGTGATCGTCGGAGCGCTAATTGCCGAGCGGGAATTGATCCGGCGCGGCGGCAATGGCGATGTGATCTGGGATGTGCTGGTAGGTTGGGTCGATATTGGACCCAAAATGAAGTTTCCGTTTGGCGCTTTCCAGTTCGGCTTGCCGCTGGGCGTGTTGCCGGTCGGTATCGTGGGCGCGCGGCTGTGGTATGTAATGAATGCCACGATTGGCGGTAACCGAATCTACATGGATAACCCTTCCGAGATCCTTCGGGTTTGGAATGGCGGTTTGCATATCTTTGGCGGTTTTCTTTTTGGCGCTATCGCATTATTTTGGCTGTTGCGCAGATACAACGTTGACCGTTGGCTGGTGTTGGATTCGATCGGTCCCGCCATGTTGATCGGGCAGGGCATTGGGCGGCTCGGCAATTTCGTCAACCAGGAGCTTTATGGTCCTGCCACCACGCTTCCGTGGGGGCTGAAGATCTCAACCCAATATTCCTATCAGACCCCGATTGAAATGCGCGATCAACCGATCGACGCGGTGATCAATTATCTGGAGACTACCCGCTTCCACCCGACGTTTGCCTACGAAATGCTCTGGAACTTTGCCGCGGCGGGATTCCTGTTATGGCTGTCTCGCCGCTATGAAAAGGGACTCAAGCCCGGAACAATGTTCGCCGGCTGGCTCCTGCTCGCCGGCATCGGTCGCGCGTGGATCGAACTTTTCCGCCCAGACCAGCCGAAGATTGGAGAGACGGGCATCAGCTATTCGATGGTGGTCGCCGCGCTGATGGCGGTTGCCGGCGCGATTCTGTTGATGATCCGTTATAACGCCATTAATTTCCCCGGCGCCGAAAACTGGGAGGAGGAGTATCAGGTCGATGGTCAAGGCGCGGAAGCGATGGCGGCTAGCGCGATTACTGCACTACCGGCCATGGAACGTGAAACCGTAAAAGTTAAAAGTGTCAGCCGAAAAAAGTCGAAAGCAGAAACTCCGCCTCGTAAGCCAAAGACGGCCCGCAAGGAGAAGTAAAAAATCAGGTCAGGCAAACGCCTGACCTGATTTTATTCGATCGATGTGACTGTCACAACCTGCGAGCGCCGAATAGACGTTTCTTCTTCGCGCTTGTCGAAGCCGAAACGTTCGAAGATGTCCGCGTACATTTCGACGATCTTCTCTCGAGTGAAGCCCATCTCCTCGTAGGAGTAGGTGTGGTCACTGCGGTGGGCGAGCGTGTCTTTTACCGCTTCGTCCACGATCTTGTCCAGCCCCGGTTTATCGGGGTAGCCAAATTGTTCGTAAAATCCGCGGATGACCTGCTCGGGGCGTTGAATCAGACCGTCGTAATTGAGGATCAGATATCTGGGGGAGGGATGCGCGTCGAGGTATTGGAGCGGATAGCGATACCAGTGTTGGGTCAGGTCGGTGATTTCATCCAGATATTGATATTTTGTGAATCCACCGGTGAATACGCCGCGCGAGTAGTTGATCCAAGACACTGTGGAGGGGAGCATGTCGAGCGGGTTGCGGGCGAGGTAGATGATGCGCGCGTCGGGGAAGAACTCGATCAGCGTTTCGATCTTGGCGCTGAATGCGGGAGCCTTTGCCACGTAGTATTTTTTACCGGTGGCGTACATGTGTCGTTGCAGCATGGATTTATAGAATGCCATGATCTTTCGTTTGCGCTCGGGCGACAGGGCTTCGTCGAAGTGTTGGTAGTTGGGAAACTCATCCATGAAGGGAAAGAGGAAAGTCACCCACAGCGAATCCCAGGCATGCATCAACACGTTTTCATCCTCTTCAGGCTGGAAGAACGAAATGGGATGGATCTTGATCTGACCCAGAGTGCGGCGGTCGAACGCATAGAGCGCGCGGTGGAGGTACCCGCCGAATTTTTTATCGAGCCTCGAAACAAACTGGGTAAACTTCTTCTGCGTGACCGACGGCGTCAGGTAAATATCCCATGTGGTGAGGCTGGTGAATGTGGCTGTATCGCGCGAGAGCAGGCGGTGCAAAAAGGTAGAGCCGCTGCGCATATTGCCGATGATGAAAAGGGGCTTCTCGATCGGATGCGTTTTGTAGCCGGGGAAGAAGATGTCATCGAGCCAGAAGCAGAGCCAGATGAAGAGCGACCCGAGGGGCCAGACCAGATAAAACAGGGTCAGGAAGATGATCCGTTTGTTATTGAGCGGGGCGGGCGTATTTTTGGAAGCAAAGAACGAACGATAGAATGTGCGCCAGAATAGGCGGAGGTTGTAGTGCATGAAGGCATCCTTGAATAGCGCCGACTTAAGTCGACGGCGCATGTTGACATCAAAAAAGCCCGCGAAGGGCTTTCTCCTCCCCATTCTATCAGGATTTAAGGTAATGCACATCGATTCAACGGATGCAATCCATTCACGCCTCACCCAAAAGTCCTCCACAGTGCGCAATCGTTTTGCAACTTCGCGGCAACTTTACTGCAACGCGTGATTCGTAACCTCGGTCATACAATGGAAGCAGAACATATTCATTGTATTGATATGTCACGTTTAAGAAGAGGAGTAAAAATCATGAATTTAAAACGTCGGTTTCAAGTCTTTGTTTTGATCGCGCTGTTGTTCAGCACATTTGGAAGCGGGCAGGTTGTCTCTGCCAGTTCGCCTGCCTCTGTGCCTCAGGATCCCATTGTCATCAACCGCAACCTGAATATCTGGGACGCCACCTTCATCGGGTTCGTATCGTCTGCCATCCATGAAAAATGGCGGCTCGAACTGACCGAAGCGCACACCTTCGAGGTGAAAGCCAACACGGCGGCTGGAGACCTTGTGCCCCTGCTTATCTTGCAGGATGCGAACGGCGTTGAAGTCACACGCGGCACAGGCTCGTTCATCACCTCCCAATCGGCGGGCACGTTCTACGTGCAGGTCCAGCCAGATTCAGGCGCCGGGTTTTACTTCATGACCCTGCGGGATGTGGTGAGTACCGGTCCGTCCGTTTCCACGGTGGTTGCGCCTACGAGTGTGAACGTGGGTGAAGTTGCCGTGGTCACCGTAAATTTGAATAATGTTCCCCCAGAGGGATATACCAGCGCGGAGTTTACGTGTACCTTTGATGCCAGCCTCGTCAGCGTGGGAACTCCGGTCGTCACTAATTTCTTTGGAGCCGATCCTGCGGTCGCCATTAACACGCCTCAGCCCGGCGCGCTCATTGTGGCAATTGCAGGGAGTAACGGCAACAAAGCGACCGCCAGCGGAGCAGTCTTTAGTTTCAACGTAACCGCGTTGCAAGCGGGCGAGACTTCCATTGAGTGTGCCGCGCGCGTCTCGCAAGGGAATAACACGCTGACCTCCCTCCCGTCCACTGGCATGAATCTCACCGTCAATGGAAGCGGACCCACCGCAACCTCTACGCCGGCGCCGGGTGACACCCCAACTGCAACGTCACAACCCGGCGAGACCGCCACACCGACTTCCCAGCCCGGCGAGACCGCCACGCCAACGTCCCAGCCCGGCGAAACCGCCACACCGACGTTCACCTCCACCCCGGCTGAATCTGCCACGCCCACGGCTTCCTCCACCCCGGCTGAATCGCCGACACCCACTTTCACCTTCACTCCCGAAAGTTCGCCCACTCCCACATCTGCCCCGGATGGCACGCTCGCGGGACAAGTCATTGCGGGCAAGCAGGTGATTGTGACGCTGTTCTCCGGCAACGTGGCGGTTACTTCGGTCAACGCCAATCCCGATGGGACGTTTAGCCTCGTCGCGCCGGCGGGCAATTACATAGTGATTGCCACGGCAAGCGGCTACCTCTCCGCGCAAGGTTCTGCCAACATCCTGCCGGGGAACACGACCACGAAGCCGACCATCACACTGCTGGCTGGCGACATTGACGGTAACAACGTAATCGATCAATTCGACGCATTGACCATCGGCATGAGCTACAACACTGCCTCTCCTGCCGCCGCCGACTTGAACAACGACGGCACGATCAATGTGCTAGACCTGGAACTCCTGGCGCAAAACTACCGCGATACCGGGCCCACAACGTGGGAATAATCGGATGATGAATTCCGGGCGCGCCAACGCGCGCCCGGAATTTGGAGTATGTAGTGAAACGAATTATTCCTATCCTATTGGCGCTCCTTATCGCGCTGATTGGCATTCGCGCCGCCTATGCCCAAGGCGCCGAGACCATCTGGCTGAGCGCTGTCAACACATCGTACAAAACAGGCGAGACCGTTCTCGTCACGGTCAACGCCTCCTCTGCCACGCCAGTGCAGGGATTCACGTTCCAGATCCGCTACGATCCGGAATGTCTGCGTCCGGTCAATGCCTCTAGCCCGATCGCGGGAATGAACGGTTTGCAACTTCCGCAACTCACCGGTTTGGTGGATGGCTCGTACGCCAGCACTACCCCTCAAACGATTAACGGCGCGCTGGCAGAAGTGAGATTCACCGCCTTGCAAGGGTGCGACACCAGCCTGTATCTGGAAAGCGCCGCCCTGGCAATACGCAATGCCGAGGGGTTTGCCGCGCCGTTGTTGAGCGTTCTCGTCGGTGAGCGGAATGTCTCCTTATTCATCGACAAAGAAGTCGTAACGCAAGTCGCTCCGCAGGACAGCGGTTCGATGCTGGCGCTCGAGCCGCCGGAACCCGAAGGCGGAACGTCGATCGGGTGCATCGTAGCCGTCATTGCGATTCTGATCGCGGTGGGATTGTTCGGCGTGTACCGCGTCTTGCGAAAACCATCATGAGATCGGGGTTGCCGACTCGGCTGACTGAAAAGCGAATCAAGCCGCCCCGTGGAAAGATGCGAGGAGCAATGTCCAATACGATTCTTCGCGCCATGTTTTTGATCATGTTCATGACCTCGCTTCTCTCGCAGGGTCAGCCTGTTCGCGCCGCGCCGCCGCTCCCGCCAGTGGACATGTTCCAACTGCCGTGGGAGTTGGGCAAGGCGTGGGTTGCGTATGATGGGTTTGGGCGTCACGCGACCAGCGCGCACAACCCTGCCAACGGCGGAGCGGTTGATTTTGCGCCGCACACAAACATGAAAAAAGGCGAGAACACATCCAATGCCTGGGTGACCGCTGTTGCCGATGGCACGGTGGTGGCGATTTCCAAATGCCATTTGATCATTGCGCACAGCGGCGGCTGGACAAGCGAATACCAACACCTCGCAAATTTTCAAGTGAAGTTGGGCAACGCGGTGACGCGCAATCAACGCTTGGCAGTGATCGCGAACGCTTCGGCTCAACAGCCCGTGTGCCTCGGCAGTGAAGATCAGGATACGCCGCATTTGCATTTTTCACTACGCCCCAACATGGTCGGCGCGACGTTCGCGGGTTGGGAGTTCAAATATAACTCGCTGTTCAAAACGACAACCTTTGTCAAGAACGGCAACAGCGTTGGTTTATTCGCGCCCCTCTTGAATGTGATGGAAACATCCACCACGCCAACGCCGATACCCGCCACACCATCAACTCCAACATTGATTCCAACGGCGACCAGCACCGCGCTATCGGGTCCGTACATTTCGACGACAGTCAGCGCGCTGAATGTGGGTGTGGGCGATACCGCGCTTGTCACTGTCAATTTGAACAACGTGCCTGCGGAGGGCTACACCAGCGCGGAGATCACTTGCACTTACAACGCGAGTCTTCTTGAAGCGAGCAACATCACCTTTACGAATCTCTTCGGCGCCGATGCCGCAACGACGATCTTCGGTCCGCAAGACGGAAGTTTCATCGCCGCCATCGCGGGCAAGAAGGGCAACAGAGCGACCACCAGCGGCACGGTCTTCACTTTCACTGTGAAAGGTCTGCAAGCGGGACTGACCGCCATTGATTGCACCGCGCGCATCTCGCAAGGCAACGGCGCGTTGACGCGCATCCCCTATGTTGGGACAAGTATCACGGTTCTTGGATCATCCACACCGACGCCGCCGGTCACTTCGACGCCTGTGCCTGCCTCGCCCACTTCAACATTGATCCCCACCTCGACCAATCCCTCCGCCACCCCGACGATTGTCTCCACCCCACTTGGTCCCGGTGACTTGGTCCCTTCGCTGTCTTTCGTTCCAGTTGTCACCGGTTTATCTCAACCGGTCTTGGTCACGAATGCGGGCGATGGTTCCGGGCGTTTGTTTGTTCTGGAACGAGTTGGGCGCGTTCGAGTGATTAGCAATACGGGCAGTCTTCTTCCAACTTCTTTATTAGATCTCACCTCGATCGTGGGTTCATCGGGAAGTGAAGAAGGTTTGCTGGGACTCGCCTTTCATCCCAATTACGAATCCAACGGATTGTTTTTTGTCGCATACACCGATACGTCTGGCAATCTCGTTCTTGCCAAGTATTCGGTTTCAGCAGACCCAAATGTAGCGAACCCTGCCAGCGCGGTGACCGTGTTGACGATTCCTCATCCGGGCAACGCGAATCACAATGGCGGGATGCTTGCCTTCGGCAGTGACGGTTACCTCTACTGGTCAACAGGCGATGGCGGCGGCGGGGGAGATGTTCCCAACAATGCGCAGAATACGAATGCACTCTTGGGAAAAATATTGCGCTTGGATGTGAACTCGGGCAGTCCGTATTCGATCCCCTCGGACAATCCGTTCGTTGGCGTCTCAGGCGCGCGCGGCGAAATTTGGGATTATGGCTTTCGCAACCCCTGGCGTTTTTCCTTTGATCGCGGCACAAGCGATCTGTACGTCGGCGACGTGGGGCAGGGGAGCCGCGAAGAAATTGACTTTGAATCCTCTTCATCATCTGGCGGACTGAATTATGGCTGGCGGGTTATGGAAGGCAGTCTCTGCTTCAACCCCTCCAGCGGATGCGACGCCAGCGGAAAAATTTTTCCTGTCGCGGAATATGACAACACGGGAGTCACCTGCGCGGTGACCGGCGGCTATGTCTATCGCGGCTCGCAGTCTGCGCCGATGACGAGCATCTATTTCTACGGCGATTATTGCAGTGGAGAAATTTGGGGGCTCCTGCAACAATCTCCCGGCGTTTGGGATTCCGACCTCATCACGGATACCTCGTTTTTCATCTCCTCGTTCGGTGAGGATGAAGCGGGCGAACTGTATCTCACCGATTATTCGAGTGGCTCAGTGCAGAAGATCATCGGTCCGAATGCGCAAGTTCCAACGGCAACTTTCACCCCAACCCCGTTCGAGTCGCCCACGCCTATTCCAACATTTACATCCGTTCCCGGCGCCACTCCAACGCCGACTGTTACAGATATTCCCATCCAAACGTTCACGCCGTTGCCTACTGCTACGGCAATTTCCGGCGCGGCAGTCACTGGACAAGTAATCGCCTCAAAAGTTGTCACTGTGCGATTGTATGACACGAATGACACTTTTGTCTCATCGGTCAATGCGAATCCCGATGGCACGTTCAGGCTTGACGTTGCGGCGGGAACGTACACCATCGTCGCCACTGCCAACGGATTCCTCCGCATTCAAGGACAGATCACTTTATCCGATGGAGAAACTCATGCCATGTCTGTCATCGCTTTGCTGGCTGGCGATATTGATGATGACGGTTCCATTGACCAATTCGACGCGATGACCATTGGTTTCGGTTACGGAACCTCCGAACCGCCCGGCGCAGACTTGAACAGCGATGGCATCATCAATATTCTGGATTTGGAATTGCTGGCGAAGAACTACCGCAAGACCGGTCCGATCCTGTGGGAATGACGCGCGAAAATTGAACGAGTAGACCAAAGCCCCCGAAGGCGAACCAGCCCGAAGGGGTTTTTGATTCGCAGTCTTTCGTCAAAATGGAATACAATCAATACATCGCTTGCTAAAGATTCTTTGCCACCGAGCACACAAAGTAAAAGAGTTTTTCTCAAGTGTCTCTGTGATCTCTGTGGCTTAGCAGAACTCACTACACAAAGCCTAATTCAAGGAGCGTATCATGGCGGCTCAAAAATATTTCCAATGGCAGAACGATATTTTGCTCAAAGATATTTACCCGATGCGGCTGGTGAAACTGCGCGACGTTCTGGTCTTCTTCAAAGAAGCCGACCTGTGGGCGGAATATAAAAACAAAGACATTGCCGCGCTGACTGCGGATGTGGCGGAATATAAAAGAGGGATGGAAGCCGCCCGCAAAGCGGAGATAGATAATTACTCGAAACTCAAATCGTATTTCCTTACGAAAGATGTAAGCGCCGCCTTTGCCAAATACAAACCCGTCGAGCCTGAGGCGATGGCGCTCATCCAAAAAAATCACGATCTCTTTATCGCGTCGTGGCCCAAGGATATTCGCGGCGAGCGCGGATTCATTCAAAGCCGCATCGAATCGTTCAAGTTGCAGTTGGGATTCGTGCGCGACCGGGCGCGTTACCTCCAACGCCAGCTCGATGGGATGCTCCCTGAACATCCGAACCGCCCGAAGGTACAGGCGGAATATAAACTCAAAAGCGAATCGTCCATGCCGATGTTGCTGGATGAAATGGAAAAACTGCGCGAGTTCGATCTGTGCTACGACAAACTCGGCGCGCCGAAACTGGAGTGGTACAAACTCACCAAAGCCGACCCGAACTTCAAAACCTCGGAAGAGGAATTCCTGCGCACTTACGATTCAAAAACACCGGTCACTGTGAAAGATATTGCGCGTTTGAAAACGGAGCAATTCGCCAAGACCCTCGAAGGCAAAGATCAATATCAACTGCTGGCGGATATCCGCGCGCGGTTCGAGAAAGAGCCGAAGCGTTTCCCGGTCTGGCTTCAATACATGATCATCCATTTTTCGGGGATGCGTTACAAATCAGCGCATGGATCGTGGGCAGACCCGAAGGACTTACTCGTGCGTTTGCATGTGGAGGAAGTGAAGAAAGCTCAAGCGGCTCTTTCCGACGGGGAGGTGGAAGCGCGTTGTAAGGAGAAGATCGCCCAGTACGAAGGGACGGGAGTGAACAAGCCCGGTCTGGCGAAGGCAACTGAAAAAGTCTGGAAGGACCGCATCGCGTTGCACATGCAGGGAGTCAAAGCGCGCGGACCGCAGTCGCGCCGAATCGGATTGGACGGCTTGGCGGAAGCGGAAGCCAAATACGAGTTCATGACCATGACAACCGATCAGGCGTTGGCGAAGTTGGAGGCGATGAAAGGTCAATTCCCCGCGTGGGCGTGGAAGATGATCGTCTTGCTGACTCCGTTGCGAGTCAATCACGTCACCGCGCCGGGCTGGGAAACGTTCACTGCCGAGGAAGATAAAGTCCGCTTTGCCGATAAAACTTTCTATCCGCTCCTCAGCAAGTGGGCGACGGATAACACCGGCATGTGGCGACCTGAACATGGGCAGAGCCACGAACTCATCGTCTCGCGCGCGGTGTGCAATGAGACAGCCGAACACCTGCAACACATCCGCGGACATTTACCGCCCGGCGGGTTGACCGAAAACGCGGCGCGATATTTCAAATTGTTCAAAGCGAAAACCCCCGGCGTCACTTTTATCCGCCCGACGGGAGCGGAGCATTACACACAAGGCGCGAGCATCTTCTGGCTGAGGTTTGTCGGCGGCGACCCAAGCCCGTGGCAGATCGCCAAAGGTGTGGAAGATGCGAATGGCGAAGGTCTGCTTTCCGGGAGTGTTGTGGGCAAGCAGAAAAAAGATCGAAGCGGAAAGAACGCGCCCGCCGCTCCTTCGTGGCAATACAAAATGGGCGAGCCGATCACGCGGAGCCGCACTACAGTGGACGCGAACAAGAAACCGATCCCCGAACATCAATGGCTGAGGTGGATCCATGAGGCGACAGTCGTTGAAGTGGTGGATACCGCCGACGGCACGTACGTGTACACCTTCGAAACCTCCCTGCCCGATGACTTCCGCGGCACCTCCTGCCTCGGCGTCTTCCGCAACTCGCTCCGCTGGAATCTCGATGACGGCACCGAGGATTTCTACAACCGTTCGTTCGTCGGATTTGTGCCGGAAGGTCAGGTACCGACCGGGCACATGAAGACGATGATGGATTGGAATAAGATTCTGGCGAGGTAGAGACTATATTGATCTTGGACAAAGTGCAAACTTCTCATCGAGAGGCTTGCATTGTTATGGTTAGGTTTATAATTGGAATATGACAACGAATGTCAAAGATTTGCTCGATAAATTGAAAAAAGGCTTGACCGGTATATATGGTCAGCGTTTGAAAGGGCTGTACCTGTATGGCTCTTATGCGCGCGGGGAACAAAGGGATGGCTCCGACGTGGATGTATTGGTAGTGCTGAACGATTTCGAACGCGCTCCGGCAGAACTGAATCGCACAGCCGATATTTTCGGCGATCTTTCTCTCGAATATGAAATTACAGTCAGCCTGATGTTTATGCGCGAAAAAGATTGGCTGACTGGCGATAAACCTCTGCTCCGCAATGTACGGGTTGAAGGGGTGCCGGTGTGAAGGAGTCAACCGCTCAACTGATGTTAAACGCCGAAGAGACGCTTCAGGCGGCTGAGTCTCTCCTCAACGAAGGCTTTCTGCGTGATGCGATGAATCGCGCCTACTATGGGATCTTTTATGCGGCAGAAGCCTTGTTGAATGAAAAAGACCTTCGTTTCAAAAAACATGGATCAGTGCACGGATCGTTTTCGCAATACTTTGTGAAGACCGGGCTAATCGACGCGAAATATCATAAATTGCTCACCAAATCCTTTGGTCAGCGTATGCTGGGGGATTACGATGAAGTAACCAAATTTACCGCTGAAGAAGTAAGTGAAATTGTCAAACAAGCCTGGGAATTTCTGGCTGTTGCGAAGGAATTTCTCAATGATTTGTACCATTAAAGTTTTGGCAGGCTCTTAGCGCTCTCTGCAACTTTTCCTCCTCCAAACCTGTACTACAATTCAGCCATGACCGCGCCCACCGACCGCGACCTGATCGTCCGCGCCCGTCGCGGTGACGGCGGCGCGTTCAGCGAACTCGTCACGCGCTACCAGACCAACGTGTTCAACGTCTGCTATCGCATCTTGCACGAGCGCGGCGAAGCCGAAGATCTGGCACAAGAGACGTTCATGCGCACATATAATCGTCTCGACCAATTCGATCTCGAGCGCGAGTTCGGTCCGTGGGTGAGGCGCGTCGCCGCGAACTTGTGCCTCAATCATCTCGAGTCGCAGAAGGTTACTGCGCCGCTCGACGAGGATCGGGACGCCGATGAAAGCCAACGACCCGAGAAGCAGGTTGAAGTCAAAGAAAGAAGCGAGCAGATCCGCGGCGCGCTCGCGTCGTTGCCTCCGCATTATCGAGTCGTCGTCGAACTCAGGCATTATCAAGAAATGTCGTATGATGAAATTGCGGCTGAATTAAAAATCCCATTGAGCGACGTGAAGAGTCATCTCTTCCGCGCCCGCAAATTGTTGGCGGAGAAACTCCATGCACCTGACTGACGATCAACTGAACGAATATCTCGATAACGAAATTGCGGATCGCACACACATCGAATCGCATCTCGCTTCATGCGGAGAATGTGCGGCGCGTCTCACCGCGCTTCAATCGTTATTCGCCGAATTGGATTCACTCCCCGAAGTCGAGTTGACTCGCTCCATCGCCGCACGAATCACGCTCCACGCTACATCGTCCCCTCAACTCCCGCGCTGGCTCACCCTGACAGCGACTCTTCAAGCCGCCCTCGCGTTGATCGCCCTCCTCGTCGCCGCGCCCTTCGTGATGAATCTTTTGCCTCCTCTTGAAACCCCTTCGTTCACCGAAGTGTTGATTCAACTTCAATCGCAATGGTTCACAATCTTCAACACAATTACTGGTTACCAATTACCCAGTTTACCAACATTGCCACCGCTTCAAATCCCCACACTGACTCTTTCCCTCGCCCTTACGTTTGCATCCCTGCTCTGGCTGGTGGGGAATGGGTTGCTGTTGAGGAAACAAATAAGATAACCATCGCGCTGAGCGGAGAGCCGAATGCAATTTGAGGCTCGTAGTCGAAGCGCCCTTCGACTGCACTTCGTTCCGCTCAGGGCGAAAATTAGGAGAATCCATGACCGACATCATCCGCGTAACACTGCTCGTTGCCTTGCTCGCCGTTGCCTTTGCTTGTTACTTTCTCGTTGTCAGCGCGTTCTTCAACAAACGCGTCTTGAAAACACTCAACGTGGCGAAACAACTTCCCGCGCGTTCCTTGGGCATCGGATTTGTCAATTTCTTGTTCTTCGGCACGATCACTGTTGTGTTGTTCGCCATTGCTGATAGCGTGGGGAACGGTGCGATCAAATTCATCGTAACGATCCCGTCATTATTGCTGGTAACTGTTCTGGTGATTCTCCTCAGCCTCGGACTTTCCTCGATGGTCAGCATCCTCGGCGAACGGATTTTCCCCGATCTCTCGGCATGGAAGCAATCATTCTGGGGAACGGTCATTCTCACCTTTGCGTCCGCCATTCCCTTTCTGGGATGGTTCCTGCTCTTCCCATTTGTCGCCCTCACAGGCTTCGGCGCAGTGATCCTGGGATTCTTCCAAAGCGATAAATAATTAACCGCGAAGCACGCTAAGATCGCAAAGATTCTTTCTCTTTCCTCTTTCTACTCTCCACTTTCCAAGACGCGCTCACCCCGCGTCTTTCTTTTCATCTATTCACTATTCTCTACTCTCTTCCCTGCAACTTTTCCCCTCCCTCCCCTGTATCCCATACATCAACCAAAAGAAAGGACATTCCCCATGGCTGACATTTCCGCCATCTTCTTCATCCTCTTGATCCTCGGCGTCGCATACCCCGCGATGCTCGCCGCGTGGTGGCTGTTGTTCCCGAAACTCATTCAGCGCGCGCAGACCCGCGTCGAAAAATCCATCGGCGCGACCTTCTGGCTGGGAGTGATCGTCGTCATTGCGCTCCTCGTGCCCATCGTCATTTTGATGGCTCTGCCGCTCGGTCCCGCCAAATCCCTCGCGTGGATTCTGCTCGGCGCGTCGCTGGCGTTCTCATCCATCGGTTCGGCTGGCATCGCCGCGCACCTCGGCGAACGGATGAAACAAACAGGCAATCACTATTCGCCCTTCAACGCGTTTGTCCGCGGCGCGGTCATCCTCGAACTCGCCGCCTTCTTCCCCCTCATCGGTTGGCTCTTCGTGTGGATTCCGCTCCTCATCACCTCCTTCGGCGCGACCGCGTTTGCGTTATTGAATTGGATGCCGCGTGTGAAGGTAGACAAGGAAACAAGTACACAGGTAAACACGTTGAAGGCAGAGAGTGTTTAGAAAGTCGGAAGTAGAAAGTGGAAAGTAGAAAGTGGTTAAGTAGATGAGTAGATAAGTAGACCATCTTCCACTTTCCACTTTCTACACCAACCAATTCTCCAGACTCCAATCTCCAATCTCCAGTCTCTGTACTCACTCACCACACATCCACCCTCAATCACCATTTACCAATTACCATGTCCCTCTCCCGCCGCGACTTCCTAAAACTTAGTACCCTCGTCACCGCCAGCGCCGCGCTTTCATCATGCGCCCCAGTGTACCGACGACTCACAGGCGGACTCCCCACCCTCCCGTGGACTCCGCTCGATGCGCAAGACTTCCTCGCGTTGAATCGACTCACCTTCGGTCCACGCGTGGAGGAACGCGCCCGCTTCGCAGAGATCGGCTTGCAAGCCTTCATCGAAGAGCAACTTGATTTTGAATCCATTGACGATTTCTCCTCCGACCTTCGACTTTCGACCTTCGACACTCTTCGCATGGACGCGAACGAGATCGAAGGCGTCACCAATCAACTCTTCGACGGCTACGACCGCGAGCGACCAGCGCGTGAATTGCGGCAAGCAACGTTGCTTCGTCAAATTTACAGCAAGCGGCAACTCTACGAAGTGATGGTCGAATTTTGGAGCGATCACTTCAACATCTTCATCGAGAAAGAGCCGCTGTTTTATCTCAAGACCGTTGACGACCGCGAAGTGATTGGCAAACACGCGCTCGGCAACTTCCGCGATCTTGTGTGGGCGTCGGCGCACTCGCCCGCGATGCTGGTCTATCTCGATAACCACGTCAACGAGAAGAGTCATCCCAACGAAAATTATGCGCGCGAACTCATGGAACTCCACACCCTCGGTGTGGACGGCGGCTACACTCAAAGCGACGTGATGGAACTCGCGCGTTGTCTCACGGGCTGGACGGTCAAAGAACATTTTTGGTTGGGCGAATTCACTTTCAATCAAGACATCCATGATGAAGGGGCGAAAAAAGTTTTGGGTTTGGCGATCCAGCCGTCGGGTCAGAGTGAAGCGGAGCAGGTCATCGAGCGCCTCGCGTCGCATCCATCCACTGCGCGATTCATCGCAACGAAATTAACTCGTCGCTTCATCGCGGATGATCCTCCGCAAGAGATCGTCGAGAAAGCCGCGCAAACTTTTCTCGACACGCGCGGCGACATCAAATCTATGTTGCGTGTGATTCTGCTTGATGGTCTCGCGCGCGCGCAACCAAAATATAAACGCCCCGCAAATTTCATCACGTCTGCGTTGCGGCTCACCAACACTGAAACTGATGGCGCCCTCAACGATTATCTGCTTCGCATGGGTCAGTTGTATTTCAATTTGCCCACGCCCGATGGTTATCCCGATGTCAGCGCGCCCTGGCAAAGTAATCTCATGCCGCGCTGGCAATTCGCGTTCGAGTTGATGCGCGATGAAATTGCTGGCGCAAAAAATAATTTAAATCATTTATTGGATGTCGGCTCGTCGGGCATTCTCGCCGACGATGTGGACTCTCTCGCCTCTCTACTTTTGGGCGCGCCTCTAGATCGCCTCGAACGCGACGGGCTAATTGCCTCAGTCCATTCAGCGGACTCTACACCTGAGGAGACTCTGCAAATCCTCGCTGCTGGCATCCTCGCCTCGCCCGCGTTTCAGTGGAGATAAACCTCGGTGGTCGAGTAGTCCTGAGCGGAGCGTAGCGGAGACGAAGGACGTATCGAGACCACCAATAACCAGTGTAAATGTAGCCAGATGTTGTGGTCTCGCCTGCTGGCGTCTCGACCACCTTATGAATAGAGATAACAAAGCAACTTTGGTGGTTGAGTAGGGCGGGTGCTTTTCCCGCCCGTATCGAAACCACCAATTGCAAATGTAAATGTAGCCAGATGATGTGGTCTCGATACGCTCGCAACGAACCACTTCGACAGGCTCAGTACAGCGGCTCCCTACTCGACCACCAGATGGAATGGAGTAAACATGCTACAAACCTTACCAACCCTTCAACAGATTCCAACAAAATCCTGGATGCCGCGCCTTGCGTTCGCGCCACACAACGTTGCCCCGCGCGGCGACACGCTCGTGGTCATCTTCCTGCGCGGCGCCGCGGACATTCTCAACATGGTCGTGCCGCATGGCGAAGAGGCGTATTACGCGATGCGACCAACGTTGGGGATTCCGCGTCCCGACGATGCGGGAACGAATAAAGAGGAACGAGCGATTGACCTCGATGGATTCTTCGGCTTTCATCCATCCATGAGCGCGTTGCTTGATGCGTGGGCTTCTCAACAACTCGCCATCATCCACGCCTGCGGAGCGCCCGACGAATCGCGCAGTCACTTCAAAGCGATGGAACTCATGGAGCGTGGCGTGGATGATGAGCGCGGTCCCGCCTCAGGTTGGATCGGACGTCACCTCGCCACGTTGAACACGGGCAATTCATCTCCGCTCCGCGCGGTGGGGATGGGGACCAGGCCGCAGCGGAGTCTGAGCGGAAGCGTGCCAGTCTCCGCCCTGCGTTCGATCGCGGACTTTCATCTCGGCGGCGACCCACGAGCACTGCAACAAATGCGCGCCGCATTGAATGTTGTGTATGAAGATGATGTGCTTGGGCAAGACACGCTCTCCATCATGGACACGCTGGAAACACTTGATCCTGCAAATTACCAATCCCCATTTACAACGTATCCCGATTCTGAATTTGGTCTTGCCCTCAAACAAACCGCCATGCTCATCAAAGCGGAAGTGGGCCTCGAAGTCTCTGCCATTGACGTGGGCGGCTGGGACACACACTTCGCGCAAGGTTCAACGATTGGCATCATGCCGAATCTCATGAAAGATTTGGCAGACGGCATGGCGGCATTCCACGCCGATATGCAGGAACACATGCAGAATCTCACCGTCGTCACCATGTCTGAGTTTGGACGCCGCGCCTCCGAGAATGGAAGCCTCGGCACCGATCACGGTCACGGAAGCATGATGATGGTCATGGGCGGCAACGTGGACGGCGGCAAAGTCCACGGCGAGTGGCCTGGGCTGGAAGACGGTCAAATGATCGGACCAGGCGACCTCGCCGTCACGACTGATTATCGCGATGTGCTGTCCGAAGTGTTGCAGAAGCGGCTGAACAATCCCGCCACCGATCAAATTTTTCCTGATTATGTGCCTGTGATGAGGAATTTGTTGAAGTGATAAATTGTGTTATGTCATGCTGAGGAGCGAAGCGACGAAGCATCTCTGACACGCCATGCCTGAGACCCTTCGTCGCAAATAACGCTCCTCAGGGTGACATGCCAGATTTCAATTACAATCCATTGCACGATGGATTCGCAAAACAAGATCGTCTCAGCGTTCGACAAAACTCTCCTCGTTGGTCTGGGATGCGGCGTCCTCGTGTTGTGCGGCATCATCGCGTGGTTTGCGTATATCGTTCAAAACTTGCCCATCCCATCAACTGAATCCACGCAACTCGCTCCACCAACACAAACCCCCAATTCTCCAATCCTCCAATTCTCCTCACCACTCCCTCCTCCCACCGAAACTCTATTTCCCACCTCCATCCCAAACTTCAACGACTCCCCACCAACAGGAAAAATCGTCTTCGCCTGCTACGTCAAACAGATTGACCAGATCTGCCTGATGAACGCGGATGGTTCGGGGCGCGAACAACTCACCGACTTCGACGCGACCGCGTTCTACCCGTCGCTTTCACCCGATGGGCAAACGATTTACTTTTCCTCCAAACGCAGCGGTGGATTTGAAATCTACTCCATCGGGATCAATGGCGATGGACTGCAACGCCTCACCCGCGACATCGGCAGTCTCTACGCCCCCGAGCTTTCTCCCAGCGGAGAGTTGATCGTCTTCGCCAAATCGGGCGATGGACTCTGGGTGATGAAACCCGACGGCGATAACCCGCGTCCGCTCACGGATCGCGACGACATTGACCCAACCTGGTCGCCCGACGGTTCGATGATCGCGTTTGCCTCCTCGCGCAGTGGAGGACGTCAACTGTTCGTGATGAACGCGGGCGGCTCAAACATTCAACAGGTGACAGACCTCAATAACATGGGCGGACGAAGCACCTGGTCACCCGATGGGACTCAACTCGCCTTCTATCGCGGTCCCGCAGGCGACCACAATATCTACATCATCAACATAGACGGCACAGGCTTGACGCAACTCACCAACGGCGGAGACAATCTCGGTCCCTCGTGGTCACCCGATGGCAACTGGATCGCATTTACCTCCTTCCGCGACGGCAACAACGAAATCTACATCATTCATTCCGATGGGACAGGGTTGACGCGGCTTACGAATAACTCAATCTCCGATTGGCAACCGAGGTGGGGGAGGTAAGTTCGGGATACGTCCGCACGATTTGCCAAGCAAATCGAACTGCGGACACATCAGGGCTGGTTTATGCTCTGCCCCTTTAATGAGGCGGTTGTATAATGCGGTTATGGAAGATATAAGATGTTATACAGTGCGCTATATAAACCATAATTTGCCCGTTCATAAGGGTAGGATCAAACTATGAAACCGTCCTCGAAGCGTACTCTCGGCGTCATCCTAATTGCCTTGTCGGTGCTTGCGGCGGCGATTGGAGTCTGCCAAATTACGCCTCTTGCGGACCTTGGTATGCCGTGTTGGGACGCAGATATTGATAGGCAAGAAATAAATTCAAGTACGCGTATTGTTTATTGTATCAATTTTGTGCCTCTGGATGCTGTTAGTGGTGCGTGGGTTGATGCTGGCTCAACCGATCAAAATGAAATTGCAGTACGTGAAATTCATCTAAGGCGAGATGGGCAAATCTTATTCATTAATAACCACATGTTGAGCACAGGAGAAACTTATGATGGAATTCGCTGGACTCCATCAGTCAATCCCTGGATTTTATTTACCCGTGGTTTTGTAATCAAGAATGAAGGATTGTTCACATCGATAGAATCGCCCACGATAACTGATGCACTTTATGTCTCTGGTAATGTTTATGAAGGTTGGCGTATCAACCCGCTTGGTTTCATAATTCTTGGAAGTGGTATTTGGCTATTTTGGCAAGGAAAGAAGGAGTTAAAGCAAGAAATTCTCAACACGGCAAAAGCGGGCTAACCCGAGCCGTTGAACTACCGTTGCAGTAGATATTCTGAACTACGGTCTCCCCATATCCACCGTCCAATAGCCTCCTAAACTGCTCGTCCTCACAAATACATACCCCACGCCGATCTCGGTGACGCGCGAATTGAGGACGTTGTCCCATTGAAGCGGATCGAGTTTCCACTGGTTCATTGCGTCGCCTGGCAGACCGAAAGCGAGAAGCTCGACATAATACGTGGATGTGTATCCCGCGTTGAGCAGGCGTTTGCCGGTCCACAACCCGTCGGAGCCGCGTTGCTTGAAGAAGTCGTTGCACGCCATATCGAGGCTGTGACCCTGCGCGGCGGCGGTGAGTTGCGGATTCACCGTCAGCGTGGCGCGACCGACATCCGCGCGGGCTTGGTTGATGCGGTCTATCAATTGTTGAACATATTCGGCGTTGGTTGTGTAATAACAATTCGTTGTGCCGATCTGCACAGACGTTTCGCCGACGACGATCTTCACCCAGAATGTTTTTTCGATTCCAATCGGCACAAGTTCGCCGCGCTCGTTCAGCAGTTTGAAACTGCCGAGATATTGCCCATCTATGGACGGCGCGACGAGGTCCACGGAAACATCCACAGTGGAGTCAGCCGCCGTCTCAGGGACGGGGACCGAATCGGGCGCGCTCATCCGTTCGCCTGAGGCGAAGACAACGGTATACCCTTTCCAATCGCATGTGCCAGAGTTTTGCAACTTCCACGTTTTGGTGAACGATTCGCCCTTCTCGAAATTCGTGTTGTCGAGGATCGTCACATCTTCGACAAACGCCGCGCTGTCGCGGCAACTTGGCGTCGGCGTGGGAGCCGAGGGGTCGAGCGTCGCCGTCGCGGTGGGCGGAATTGGCGTCGGGACGGTGAGTCCCTGCTTGGTGGGCGGCAGGGTAGACGTCACGAAAAGAATCGGCGCATCCGTCGGCGCGCCTTCCGATGAAACGGTCACGCAGGAGGTGAGGAGAATTAAGAGGAGTGGGAGAATTTTTTTGTACATATTACTCTCTGCCATGTCATTCTGAGGAGCCGCGTAGCGGCGACGAAGAATCTCCGTCACGTTGCGCGAGACTCTTCGGTCGCTAGCGCTCCCTCAGAGTGACATGGCGTCAAAACATTATCATCTGTGATTTGGATTTTTCGAGCGGATCACTGGCGATCTGCTCCTCGAACGTCTCGCGCGTCAACACCGGGACCTCAAGCATGGCGCGCAGTAAGCGATATTTCACCAGCCGATAATTTTTCAAACGCGCCGCGAGGGCGGGGTCGCGGCTCGCTTTGTACGCGATCAACGATGCGCGTCCGCCAGGGATGACGAGGATCGTCTGTTCGGGCGAATACGGCGTTTCAGCGATTGCCCTCCCAACGAGCGCGGAAGCAAGCACGTAAAACGCAAACTGGATCGAATCGTTTTCCTCCCACACGTGATTTTTATCCGCGAGGCTGGTTGAATATCCCAACCGTTTGCCGACAAGTTCAAGCATCGGGATGATCGTATCGCGTTCGTTGCGCCGCGCCGAAGCGACATCCTCCGCGCGCAACTTCAACGACGCGCCGTCGCGCTTCGCGTACGAATCCAGCACCGCGTAGATCATCGCTTTCGATGGCGTGAGCAAACCCGCAAAGCGCGGATACAAGTCATCTTCGATCTCGAGATAAATGCTGTTCGGATTCTTTTGCAGGAACGTGACGATGGCAACTTCCACGCGGTCTGCCAAAGATTCGGACTGCGGACTTAAGTCCGCACCTAAGCCCGCGCTACGTTTGGCAAGCGGACTAAAGTCCGCGCTCCAGAGTCCCGTCTCCACACTCTCGCCCGACGAATAATGAACGAACCGCTCATCCTCCGACAACGCCGATTGGATCAACGCGTTCGTCGCGCGCATGGCTTCGTCGAATTCCTGCGTTTTATTTTTCAACGCGTGCGCCTCTGCCAACGCGATCAACCCCGCCGCGTGGACGTGCAAATAACTTGCAGGTTCGCCGCGCTCGATGAGATGCGCATGGATCGCTTCACGCACAACAGCAACATCGGGTTCATTCGCTTCACGCTTCAAGTGTTCTCCGCGATTCCATAAAATTTGAATCGGGTCATGTTCGGTTCGCAAGGCAACGCTTTTCAAATCGAATCCTGCCGCGCCCGCCGCCGTAAGCGCCGACGTGAGAAACGGCGGTTCAGGCTCTGGCATGAATCCAAAGAAGGGCGTGCCGAGCGGCAACAACTCAAACAGATGCGCGAACGCGGCGTGCAAAGCCGTCGCATTCCATGCCCAGTCATACCGCCTACGACGCAGCGCGATCTTATATGGTTCCACCGCCTCGCGCCCCCACAGCCAACCCGCCCACAACGCCGAGAGAGTCCAAAACGCCTGGTTCGGACGCGGCAGTGAACCGATCACCGCGGCAATCGGAATTTCTTTTTTGACTTCATGCGCCAACTCTTTGAGACGACCTTCGTAGATGCACACCCCTCCGCTTTCTGGAATCTTATTGGGCCACGCTTCAAACACGACGGGTGAACCTGTTTCAGTCCATAGACTTAATCCACGCTCCAGCATTTTCCACAAGTTGTGCTCACGGAATTGACTTGGGATGTTAAGTTGTTTCGGTCGCGGACGTGTCGGCGGATGATCCCACAACGTGTTGCCCGCGTCACACGCGACGAGGATCAACGCGTTCAACGCGCGCTTGCGTTCAGGCGTGAGATTCAATCCGTCAATGCGATTGATGACCGTCGTCAAAAAATACAACGGACGCGGCAGATAATGTTGAATCGCCTCTTCCGCATAGACGCGGTCATCGTCGTCGAGTTTTGCTACGCGTTCGAATGCGCGCGACCGATGCAGACCATCCGTCGCAGCGAATTGCTTGGCGCGGTCAATATCTTGTTGCGTGACGATACGCTCGCCCGAATCGTTGCACTGAGGACAGGTGTAAAAGCGGGCGTGCGGCGCGTCCGCTTCTTTGCGCCACAGAAAATAGTCCGCTTGAACTTCACGACTGCATTTTTCACACGTAGTTTGATACAACGATTGCAAATGCGCGCCGAGTCGCTCGTCGCCTTTTTTGGCGGTTTCGAGTTCAGCCAGCGCGGCTTTGAAATCCGATTCGGATGGGGGATTCGCCGCGATCTCCAGCAAGAATCGCGTGATGGGATTGTTCACCGTCACAAGCACGCGGTATCCCGCCCGCGCGGCTTCGAGGACGAGTCGAGGGGAGAATCCGAAGGGGTCGAGTAACCAGCCTCCCATAGACGCGTGAAGCGGAAGCCAGCGGGAGATCACTCCCTCTTCCAACGGAGGAATGAATCGCGAAAGCGGACCCGCATCCGCTGGCTTCGTCCCTGGAATGTATGGCTCAGGTTCCATACGTTAAGTATACATCCCCCGAGCAATAACGTCCCGCAGGTTTAATTGAGGCGGCTATTAACCGTAGTAACGACTCTGCGAAGCGCGCTGTGCGTCAGTCGTTTACTTCGCGGCGAAAGAGCGACTGAAGTCGCCACTACGACATTTAGCAATGATGGTTAATCGGAATGGGAGCCTGCGGGACGGTTGAACGCGGCAAAAATTTCAAACAATGGAATGGGATGATACAACGTGGCAATGTGTTCGACGCGCCCGATGCGTTTGAGTTCGCGTTTGATCTCGGCGATGCCGCGCTCGTGATACGCGCCCGAATATTCAGAGCCCGCGATTTTGCGCCCGATCTGGTAGAGAATATTTTCAGTCGGACCCGATACAACGAGTTGACCGTTCGGCTTGAGCAGATTCATCAATTGCGAAAGCGTTTGTGGCAGGTCTTGCACATGTTCGAGAACGTCGAGCGCGTTGATGAGGTCGAAAGATTTTTGAGGAAGTTTCGAGATGGGAGTTTGATTCGCGTCGAAGACTTGCACATTCGCGGCGAGAGGGATGTATTGCTTCACTTGTTCGAGTGGGTGCAGGTCAATGTCAATCGCGGCAACATGCTTGCTGTGTTGCGCCAGAAAGGGGAGCATCACGCCGCTCCCGCAACCGAAATCGAGAATGTGTTCATACGGCGCGGACTGTTCGATATGATCCATCGCGATATGCAGTCGTTGCCAAAACAGCCAATTGATGAGTGCGTTGGCAGATGAATATGCGGGAAAGCCCGCTTCGTCGAGTCGTCCCTTTTCAGAGTCGGCAAGCACCTTGCGAATCGCGGAACGGTAGCGTGTTTTGTAGGCGTTGAATGAGGAGGAGTCCATGATATGGTGAAAATCCTTTACCACGAAGGACACAAAGTACACCAAGGTGGGTCGCGCGATAGTTGTGGTTCTTTGTTTTCGACATTCACGAAAGATGTCGAAACAGAAGTCGTTATGTTGCGCCTCTTTATTAAACCTTTGTGTTCTTCGTGTCCTTTGTGTTTAAAAAGAAGCTAGGGCATCGCCCCATACGTCGGCGCGCAGACGATATCGTAGTATTCAAGTTCGACAGCTTTGTTCTGTTCCGCATACTCCGCGGCTTGGTTGCCGATCTGACGAACCGTGTCAATGTTCGCTGAAACTTGATAGGGCCAGTATCGCGGGATGACCATACGCGGGTCGTTCACATAACCCTCGGGAAGAAACGCGGGACGCGCAGGGTCGGGCTGGTCGGCGAGCGGAATCCAGTTGTACATCACGGGTCCGCGCGGGTTGATGGTGAAGCCAAGACGATAGTTGTATTCGCGCGCGAATTGCACCGGGCGGATTCCGAAACTGCCGCCGGGCCAGATGATGCCAACGGGAGTTTTGCCGAAGTTGGTTTGCAGGTCGGCGATGGATTTTTCAAATTCAGTGCGGATGAATTCATCGGTGGATGAATCGCTCATGTTGATGTTGTGGATGTAGCCGTGCGATTGATGATCCACCCAGCCTTCTTTTTCCAAAGCGATGTTCGCGTTAATGCTGATCGCGCGCGGACCGTCTTCAAAACTAATCCAGCCGTTCACCACTTGCCAACCCCACTCATTGAAATAGGGACGGAAATGATCGTCGAAATATTCGCCTTGATGACGGTCGTCGGAAATGAGCAAAACAGAACGCGCGGGTATCTTTGCATTGCG
>WBZY01000206.1_pt2 | contig 32028 bp, 31 predicted proteins | sample 5204191 | NCBI WGS metagenome assembly WBZY01 (sample SAMN12344363, study PRJNA552823) | activated sludge metagenome | biome: Activated sludge suspended growth; feature: Anammox Sidestream; material: Wastewater; isolation source: activated sludge from anammox sidestream of wastewater treatment...
CATCCGAAACCAGGAACGACCCCGGCGCCGAGGTCCGGCTTCCCGCACCCAGCGAGGCTTCCACCCGGGCCGTCGCGTAAGCGACCACCAGCGTCGATGCCAGGGCAAGGCCGCCTACTACTTCGGCACGCGGCCACTCCTCAAAGCGCACGGCGTAAACCGTCATTCCACCGAGCACGGCCGCGTCCGCGTACCGCCCGGTGACGGCGTGCAACACCCTGGCGAACGGCCTGCCCGGCTGCCCCTGGCGGGCGAGCTCGCCTGGAATCGCGGCCACGAGCGCTGCTACCACCACCGCCGCCCCGCCCGCGACCTCGCGCCCGCTCGCCACAGCGGCGCCCGCACCGCTCGCAAGCAGGGCAAACAGCAGAGTCACACCTGCCGGTGGCAGAGGCGCACGGGCCAGGGCCCCTACAACCGGCCTGAAGATCACACGGGCGACGAGCGGCTCGCTCATCGCTGAGCGCTCTCGGTTGGCGTGCTGGTGGGGCCGGGATTCACTGCCGACATGGTACGGACCCCTGGGAGTTGGCGCTCGCCGCCTGCCGCAGCCCTTCCGCCGTTCCTTCCGATCGTTCACGCTTACGCTGTGTCTACGTCCCCACGGCCGCAGGAGTCCCCGCTCGCGGAGCCATCCGACGCTGTGATGCGTGGCCTCACCAGCGCCCAGGTTGCCGCCAAGACGGCCGCCGGCCTGGCCAATGTCGACACCTCGCGGCAGCGCACCGATGGCGATGTCGTGCGCGCCAATACGCTCACCTTCTTCAACATGGTCCTCGCCTCGCTCATCCTGGCTCTCTTTGCCGTTGGTATCGCCGAGCGGAAGGTGAGCTACTTCCAGGATGGCCTCTTCGTCGGCGTGGTCGTCGCCGCCAACGTGGCCGTGGCCACCTTCCAGGAGATCCGCGCCATGCGTGCCCTCCGCGAGCTGGTCGCGCTTACAGCGCCGCGCGCCCATGTGGTACGTGACGGCGTGGAGGCCCCCATCCTTGCCGAGCACGTCGTGCAGGGCGACCTCCTCCATCTCAAACACGGCGACCAGGTAGTGGCCGACGGCAGGGTCGTTGCGAAGTCGGCGGAGGTCGATGAGTCCCTTCTCACTGGCGAGTCCGATTCCGTGCGCAAGAACCCCGGTGATGAGCTCCGCTCCGGCAGCTTCTGCACGGCCGGTGACTGCTACTACAACGCCGAGCACGTTGGCGCCGATGCCTATGCCATGCGTCTCACCGGCGAAGCCCGCCAGGTTGTCCACCGCCAGTCGCCCCTGCAACTGCGCTTCAAGCGCCTGCTGCGGGTGCTGCTCACCGCCACCGGGGTGCTCGGTGTGGCGCTCATGATCTCCTACAACGTCGAGAGCAAAGGCCTGGGTGAATCGCTGCGGAGCACCACTGCAACCCTCACCACCGTAGTCCCCGAAGGTCTCTTGCTGGGGCTCACCGTCGCCTTCGCGGTTGGCGCGCTGCGTGTCTCTCGTGCCGGGGCCATCGTGCAGGACATCAATGCCGTCGAAGCGCTCAACTACATCGACGTCATCTGCCTGGACAAGACCGGTACCATAACCGCTAACCGCCTCACCCTTGAGGGCATTTTCTGGGCCCCGGGACAGGCCGGCCGGCAGCCGTGGCTCGCTGCCTTCCTGGCCGCCAGCGCCGGCGAAAGCAAGACCTCGGGCGCACTCGCCGAAGCTCTTGCCCCCGAGAGCAACGGGGCCCGCCCCGATGGCGGCGTGCCCTTCAACTCCGAGAGGCGCTGGAGCGCGCAGCGCCTCGTCCTGGGAGACGAAAGGCGTGTCTTCGTGCTGGGCGCGCCCGAAACGGTGCTCCCCCTCTGCGACGGCGGACAGGAGCTGCGCGCGGCCTACGATGTGGCCGCCGAGCGCGGCCTTCGCGGCGTGCTCTTCGCCGAAGGAGACCGGCTTCCCGACTTCGGCGTCGCGCTCACAGGCCTCAGGCCCCTGGCTCTCATCACCCTCGCCGACGTGCTGCGCCCGGAAGTCAAGGAAGCCTTCGCCACCATGCGGAAGCTCGAGATTGAACCGAAGCTCATCAGCGGCGACAACCCCCACACGGTGGCGGCGCTCCTCAAGCAGCTTGGCATCGAAATCAAGGGCGGCGTGGTCTCAGGCGCCCAGCTGGCCGGGCTCGATGAGGCAGCTTTCAGCGAAGCAGTCGAAATGAACTCCGTCTTCGGCCGAATCGCCCCCGCCCAGAAGGCCGAAATCGTGCGGGCACTCAAGGCCAGGGGGCACTTCGTCTCCATGGTCGGCGACGGCGCAAACGATGTGCAGGCTCTTCGCGCTGCCGATGTGGCCGTGGCCATGGCTTCCGGGACGGCGACCGCGCGCGCCGTTGCCGGGATCGTGCTGCTGCGCGACTCCTTTGAGGCGTTCATTCGCGGCACGAAGGAGGCCACCGCCGTCCTCGGCAATTCCGCGCGCCTGAGCAAGCTCTTCATCGCCAAGAGCCTCTACGCCTACCTCCTGATCGTGGCCACCAATATGCTCGGTCTCACCTTCCCCTTCCTCCCCCGGCACGGCTCGCTCACCTCGCTGCTCACCCTCGGAATCCCGGCCGTTTTCATCTCCATCAGCGTTCCCCCGCCCGACGCCGGCCGCGACTTCAACCGCAACGTTCTCCGCTTCGCCATTCCTGCTTCCCTGGCGCTGGCAAGCGCCGCAATCCTCGTCCACCTGTTCGTCGAGGGCCTGCTCGGCGAAGACGTCGAGCGCGCGCGGACACTGGTCTCCCTGACAATCGGGATCACCGCGCTCTGCTTCATGGTCGAAGTCCTCGGCTTCGAAGGCGCCTCCTGGCGCAGCCTGACCAGGCCGGTCCTTACAACCGTGCTCGGCACGCTGCTCGTCGGCGGCTTCCTGCTCACTATCTACACCCCGTTCCTGCGAAGCTTCTTCGACTTCGTGGAGGTGCGGCCGGGCGACTGGGTGGTCGTGGGCCTATCCGTGCTCGGAGCGCTTGCCGGCCAGTACATAATCAGCCGCTACTGGCAGCAGATCATCGATATCCTTGTTGCGCGCCCCAAGGAAGCGGAGGCCCTGCGCGGCCGGGCCGTCTAGCCGGCCGGATTCATGACGCCGAGGGCCGGGCCCCTGCACCTGCCTCTGCCCGCTGCCGCAGGATCTCCAGCACCCAGTCAATCCAGGCCAGGTTCTCCTGCTCGAAAATCAGGCCGCGCTTGAGCGCCAGGTACGGCCCAACCCGCCGCGCTGAGCGTACGTACTCCTCTTCCGTGCGCCCCTTCAGAAAGCTTCGCTGCACTTCAAGGTAGTGATTGAGCTTGTTGCGCGCGTGTTCACGGCGCACTTCGAAACCGGGCATCAGCTTTGATGGGTCCACAAGGTCGGCCGCGAAGCACCGCACCAGCGCCTCGTCCTTCACCGCCGAGGGGCGCGACTCGCCCGCCACCCATTCGACCAGGGCTGCGCGCCCACTGTCGTTGAGCGAGTAGAGACGCTTGTTCGGGCGCGACTCCTGCACCACCACCTTGCCGGTCACCAGCCCCTGCTTCTCAAGGGCCCCCAATTCGGCATAGATCTGCTGCGGCAGGGCGTGCCAGACGTTCGACACCGAGATGTCGAACCGCTTCGCCAGGTCGTACCCGCTTGCCTCTCCGTCGAGCAGCGTCGCAAGGACCGCGTACTTCAGTGCCATCGATGTGGTCCCGATCGTACCCCCAACGCGTCCCTGGCGCAGCGCCAAGAGCTCCTCGCGGGTTGTTCCACCGCTCGCGGTACGCCACGATTCCCGCACCTGACGGTGGGAGATGGTTGTGTGACTGCGAATGATTGGGATGTGATCGTGATTGGCTCCGGCCTCGGAGGCCTGACCGCCGGCGCCTACCTGTCCGCCCTCGGGCAGCGAACCCTGGTGCTCGAGAAGCACTACCTTGCCGGGGGGAACGCCAGCGTCTTCCGCCGCCTGCACAAGTTCGAATTCGATGTGGGCGTCCACTACCTCGCCGAATGCGGACCCGGCGCCGCCATCCCTCGTATCCTTGGCGGCCTTGGGCTCGACGAGCGAATCGAGTTCCTCGAGCTCGACCCAGAGGGGTTCGACACCATCGTCGTGCCCGGCGCCACCGTGAAGGTGCCCTACGGCTGGGAGAACTACCGCCGCAACCTGGTCGAGGCCTTCCCCGACGACGAGTCGGCCTTGCACCGGTGCCTGGATATCCTCGAAGCCGTCATCCGCGAAGGGCAGGCCGTGCGCGCCCTCGAAAACCCGAATGACTTCGCCCGCGTGGTGGAGGTTGCCCCTACCCTCGTGCGCTGGGGAATGCGCCCTGTCACCGAACTCTTCGACCACTGCGAGCTCGGCGCGCGGCCCCGGGCCGTGCTGCTCGCCCAGGGACCGGCCTATGCCACCCCGCCATCGCGCACGGCCGTCGTCCTTGAAGCCGGGTTCCTTGATGGCTACCTGAAGGGCGCGCACTACCCCCGGGGAGGCGGACAGGTAATCGCCGCCAACCTGGTGGAAGCGCTCCGCGCCACCGGCGGCGAAATCCGGCTGCGTACCGGCGTCCAGAAGATCCTGGTCGAAGACGGCGCCGTGAAGGGCGTCTGCCTGGCCGATGGTGAAGTGCTGCGCGCGCCGGTCGTCATCTCGAATGGCGACCTGAAGCGCACCATGCTCGACCTCGTGGGCCGCGAGCACGTCTCCGCTGCCACGGCGGAACGAATCGGCGGCTACCGCATGGCGCTCCCCTTCTTCGTCGTCTACCTGGGGCTCGATATCGACCTGCGCGAACGCTGGCCCCGCACCAACTACTGGCTCAGCGAATCCCTCGACATCGAAGGGATCTACCAGCAGACCTTCTCAGGCGAGGTCCCCGAGAAGCTGCTCCTGCTCATCACGGCCGGCTCGGTGAAGGACCCCGGCTCCCACACGCTCGCTCCCGTAGGATGCACTGCCCTCCAGGCAATGACCCTTGTGCCGCCCGGCCATGCCCTCTGGCACGTGGCCGAAGGGCCGGTCGCCGGCGAACGCTACCACCGCAACCGCGACTACCGCTCCCTCAAGGATGAGTTCACCGAGCGCGTCGTTGATGCCGTTTCCGCCGTGATCCCCGACCTCAGAGAGCACATCGTCTGGAAGGAAGCCTCGACCCCCATCACCCACGAGCGCTACACCTCCTCTACCGGCGGTACCTCCTACGGCATCGAGCTTGCCCTCGATCAGCTCGGGCCCAACCGCCCCGGCGCAAAGACGGAGATCGATGGACTCTACCTCACGGGCGCCAGCACGGGCACGGGGCACGGCATCTCGGGAGTTATCAAGGGCGGCATCGCCACCGCCTCGACGGTTGCCGGGCGCGACCTGATGGCCGAGGTACGCTCGGGAACCCGTTTCGTCGACCCTGCCCGGCTGCCTGCCCACGGCCCGCAGTGGGACCCCTGGGAGGCGAGCAGAATCTCAGACTAACGCCCCCAGGATTCCCTCGCCGAGAGCTGTACTACTCAATAATTTGAATATATGCTCGTCTGCGCAACGGAGGAGCTGCACCATGAACACTGATTGGGATGCCATTGTCATCGGGTCAGGGCTGGGAGGGCTGACCGCGGCCGCCTACCTGGCCGCCCTCGGCAAGAAGACCCTGGTGCTCGAACAGCACTACGTTGCCGGCGGCAACGCCCACGTCTTCCGCCGCATGAAGAAGTTCGAGTTTGATGTCGGCGTCCACTACGTGGGCGACTGCAATCCCGGCGGCACGCTGCCCACCATTCTCAAGGGCCTCGGCGTCGACGACCGCGTCGAATGGCTGCCCCTTGACCCTGATGGCTTCGACACCCTTCACTTCCCGGGCATCGAGTTCAAGGTTCCCGCAAACTGGGATCTCTACCGGCAGCGCCTGGTGGAGACATTCCCCGACGACGAAACGGGCATCCACCGCTTCCTCGATATCCTTCACGCCGTCATCCGCGAATCGGGCAAGGTGCGGCTGCCGGTCGAGCCGGCCGACCTGCCCCGCTTGATGGAGGAGGCGCCCAACTTCCTGGCGTGGGCCCTGCGGCCGCTTTCCCAGCTCTTCGATGAATGCGCGCTGGGGACCAGGGTGCGCGCCGTGCTTGCCGCCGAATGCGGCGATTATGCGCTGCCACCTTCGAAGACCCCGGTCGTGCTCCACGGCGGCGTTATCGCGGGCTACATGAAGGGCGCCTACTACCCGAAGGGCGGAGGCCAGGTCATCCCCGCTGCCCTGGTGGCCGCTCTCCGCGCCAACGGCGGCGAGCTCCGCACCCGCGCCCGCGTCGAACGGATCACCATCGAAGACGGGATGGTCTCCGGCGTGTGCCTGGAGGGAGGAGAGACTCTCCGGGCGCCAATCGTTGTCTCGAACGCCGACCTCAAGCGCACCATGCTCGACATGGTTGGACCCGAACACCTTTCGCCCGCCACCACCGAAAAGATCGATTCCTACCGCATGGCGCTGCCCATCTTCGTGGTCTACCTGGGACTCGATATCGACCTTCGCGAGCGCATGCCCAACACCAACTACTGGTGCTACACCTCGTTCGACCTTGAGAAGCTTTACGCGGAAGCTTCCGGCGGGCAGGTTCCAGAAGACAACTTCCTCTTCATCTCCGTGGGCTCGGTGAAGGACCCCGAAACCGAGACAATCGCGCCGAAGGGGTACACCAGCCTGGAGATCATGTCGCTCGTTCCCGCCGGCTACGCAGCCTGGTCGGTTGATGAAGGCCCTGCCCGGGGCGAGCGTTACCACCGCAACCGCGACTACCGGAGCACCAAGGACGAGCTGGCGGAGCGGCTCATCGATGAGGCTGAGAAGGTCATCCCGGGGCTACGTGAGCACATCGTCTGGAAGGAGGCGGCCACGCCCGTCACCCACGAGCGTTACACCCTCTCGACGGGCGGCACGTCCTACGGCATCGAGCTTGCGACCGACCAGTTCGGCCCCAATCGCCCTTCGCCGAAGACGGAGATCCCCGGCCTCTACCTCGCCGGGGCCAGCACCGTCTTCGGCCACGGCATCTCGGGCGTCATGCGCGGTGGTATCCTCACGGCCGGCGCCATCGTGGGCCGCGACCTGCTGGGCGAGGCCCATTCCGGTACGATCTTTGGCAACCCGGCCAAGCTCGGCCCACCTCCGGGTGACCCCTGGGAGGCGAGCCGCTAGCAGCCGGACGGCACCAATCCGCAGGAGTCGCTCTTGTCTCTTTACGAATTCCTGGTCATCGCCCACATCCTGGGCGCATTCCTCATGGTCGCGGCCGCGGGCATCACGACGGCCGCCGCAGTGATGGCCGGCCGCGCACGCACGTCCGGCGAGCTCGTCTCCTGGCTCAGCCTGCAGCGGGCCAGCGAACTCTTCGTTACCACCCCCGGCGCCATCATCGCCATCGTCTTCGGGAGCTGGCTCGTCTCCGAGGCGGGTTATGAGTTCAGCGAAGTGTGGATCTCTGCTGCCTACACCCTCTGGCTGGTCGCTATGGCCATCGATCATGGCTGGTTCCTGCCCTTCGTGAAGAGGCACCGCGCCCGGGCTCTCGAGCTCCGCGCCGCCGGTTCCGATGCCATCAGTGAGATCCAAGCCTTGGCTCACCGATAGTAAAGGCTATTGGCATCGCTCTCGACCTTCTCTTCGTCGTGTTCCTGGTGCTCATGGTGCTGCGCCCGGGCTCCTGAGCGGGCATCCTGCGCGCAGAACAGGGCCTTTGGGCCGTGGTAACCGGTGCCCGGGCGGGTAAGCTGGCCTCATCCCCAGTGCGGAGGGTCGCCATGCCCCATCTCTATCGCGCCACCACCGGCCAGTCCATCTGTGCCCTCTCCGACGTGCAGCTTCAGCAGCTGAAAAGCGCACTCGTCGAGGAATCGGCCGAGGACACGGAGTACTTCCTGGATGAGGACACACTCGAATACATGGCGGAACAGGGAGTGGACCCATCCCTCATCCAGCTTCTCCAGGCCGCCATCGCCGAAGATGGCTCGCTCGATGTGACCTGGGACGCGTAGAACCGGCACCTGGGCGGCCCCTCCATCTCAACCGGGCTGCACTCTACCGGCCCCCGGATGGAGCCGTACTTGCAGGCAGCCTCGCCCCCAAGAAAGGTAGCCTGTGAAGCGCTCCCTCCTTCCTGCCGCGGTCGCAACCGCCGGCCTCCTCGCATTCGGCGCCTTTGCCGCCTTTGCCGCCAGCACAACCACCACCATCCGCTCCGGTGACCAGCTCCGGGTGACTTGTGAGGGCACGAAGCTCTCCATCACCCGGGTCAACACGAAGGAGGTGGTGGCCTCCTGCAAGGGCCTGGCCGCAACCCCCACGCGAACATCGACAGCCGCCGCACCCACGAAGACCCCAACCACCACTCCCACGAAAACGCCTACTGTCGCTCCCACGAGCACGCCTACCAGCGCTCCCACTGCCACTCCAACCACGCCCCCCGGTGGTGGCGGCAGCTCGCCCATGATCGGCAACTGCTCCGTCTTCCCCGCCGATAACGCCTGGAACATGCGCGTCGACTCCCTTCCCATCGACTCGCGCTCATCCGCCTATGTTGCCTCCATCAACAGCAGTGGCGGGAATGGCTTCCTCCACGCGGATTTCGGCTCCGACCCCACCTACGGCATTCCCTATGTGGTCGTTCCCGGCACGCAGCCCATGGTTCCCATCGTCTTCAACGAATACGGGGACGAAAGCGACCCCGGACCGTATCCCGTTCCGCTCAATGCGCCCGTCGAGGCCGGCGGCGACAAGCACGTGCTTGTCGTTCAGCAGGATGCCTGCAAGCTCTATGAGCTCTACCACGCCGTGTGCTCGGGTGCCGGCTGGTCGGCAGGTTCCGGTGCAGTGTTCGACCTGCGCTCCAACGCGCTCCGCCCCGACGGCTGGACGAGCGCCGACGCCGCCGGGTTGCCCATTCTCCCGGGGCTGGTGCGTTACGAGGAGGTGGCCGCGGGCCGCATCGACCACGCCCTCCGCTTCACTGTGTCCCGCACGCAGCGGGGCTACATTCACCCCGCGACCCACTTCGCATCCTCATCCACGGACCCGAACCTGCCGCCCATGGGCCTGAGGCTGCGGCTCAAGCCTGGATTCGACATCTCGGGATACCACGGCCAGGCCCGCGTCATCCTTGAGGCACTGAAGACCTACGGGATGATCGTCGCCGACAACGGAAGCTCGTGGTTCATTACCGGCGCCACCGACAGCCGCTGGAACGACGACGACCTGGACCAGCTCAAGACGGTGCCCGGATCCGCGTTCGAGGCGGTAACCACCGGTTCGATTCAACGCTAGCCTGCCGGGCAACCGCCGTGGGCGCCGCGGGTCTCGTGATCCCGGCGCCCACGGTGTATGGTCGCAGAGCGGCGCCGGGAGCCGTACCTGACCGACTCATAGCGGGTATCCGGTTGACGACTGTGGCAGGCGCAGAAGCAGGAATCGAAGCCCTTCTCATCCCGGGCAATGGTCTCAGCCTGCGCCCATGGGATACCGCCACCCTGCGGCAAATGGCCGCCTGGGATGAGCGCGGCTTCCCCGACAGCGCCTTCGACATGGGATTCCTGCGGGAGCCGGCGAGGATGGCCGAATTCCTCGACTGGCTCGTGCGGGACGAGCGTCATCTCCACCTCGCCGCTTTCGAAGCGGACCGCGCCGTGGGGCGCGTGTCGGTCAACATGCGCGACCCCGCCGGGATCTACATCTGGGGCGTGCATGTTCCTCCCGAGCACGGCGGCCGGGGCGTCTGCACCAGGATGCTGGAGGCGCTCCTCGCCTGGCTTGACGCACGCGACGGGGGCAGCGAGCTCGTGCTCTCCGTCAACTCCTTCGCGCACCACGCCCGGCGCATCTATGAACGGCTCGGCTTCCTCCCGGCCGAAACGCGCTGGCAGTTCGACCCCGCCCTCGATGCCGCCCTCCGTCGCCTGGCGCCCGCTCAACGAAGCCAGGTGGATGGTCACGTGCGGTTCCAGCGTGGCCGCTGGGAGGTGCGGACAACACTCATGCGGCGGCCGGCGCCGGCGCACCGGTAGCCACTCAGGCCAGTCCCAGGCGGCGGTCGTTCTCGCGCCACGCCTGGTCGATGAGGGCCATCAGGCCGCCGGCCACCAGCGAGTGCCCCCCCAGCAGCACGGGCTTCGGCGCTTTCGCCGCCCCTTCGGTGAAGCGCCGCAGGAACGGGTCCGCTATCCGTTCGTAGTTCAGCAGGTCGCTCTGGAATCGGTCTTCGCGCGAAGGTGTAACGCCCATGTGCGCTTCCACCACGCGCGTATCGAGCACCAGCGCGTCGCCCAGCTCGGCCATCCTGGCAAAGAAGCCTTCCACCCCCACCGCTTCCAGCAGAAAGCCCAGGGCCGACCGTGCCCGGTGGCCGGCCGGGGCCGTCGCCAGCCCTCGTTCTTCGCTGAACATGCGCACACGGCAGGCCGTCTCCCGCTCGAGGTGTTGCCAGGCCTGGCTGCCCACGCGGCCGGCTACCACCACCTGCGCCCGGGGGTCGCAGAAGAGCGGCATGAGCGCGCGGCAGCGGCTCGTTTCGATTCCCGGCTCGCGCACCGCCGCTGCCAGTTCGCCGGGCAAGCCCTCCGTGACTGCCAGCACCGCCAGGTCCGAAGGCGTGTCGAGGTCGAATTGCGTGACTGTGGTGCGCGGCAAGACGACGGGCGCAAGGCCCGCCTCGTCGCGCAGCCGCCGGGGCAGCACGTTGTCGCGCTCGAAGTGACCGGCCCGCTCGATGGCCTCTCCCGGTGTCCACGCCGTGAGGTCTGCGGAGTAGAAGTTGTTGGTCACCAGCCGCTCGTCACCCGCCTCAAGCTGCTCGCAAACGAGCGCGAACTCGCTCGCCCCCAGCAGCGGGACGGCGCCCGAGCCCATGACGGCCGGCTTCTCGATGGCGTAACGGGCAACAACCCCCCGCAGCCGGGCCGAGTAGTCGAATGGCTCGCCGGGCGGATCTACATCTACCAGCATGCCCGCCGGTACAGGCTCGAAGGCACGGGGCGCGCTGGTCACCATGATCACCGCCCCGAATCCCCCCGCCAGCGCCGCCGTGGCCGTGTCGCGCGCCGCGGACACACGCGCGCGCGCCATCATCGTCTCCGCCTCTCCGTGGCCCGTTCCGCCGTGGAAGATGATGAGCACCGGGCGCGCGCCTGCCATTGCGCTAGCCTAGGGTGCGTCCCGCCGGGGCGCGAGTAGAGGCTTCCGGTTGACACTTTCGTACAAATGTGCTAATAAACATAAGGCGTGAACGGGATGAAGAAAGCGCTAAAGGTGGGCACACGCGACGATAACGCGTTGAGTGGCTACCATGAGTGTTCTACGTTGCCCCCGGTACGGTCCCGCTCCGGGAGGCCGCGTCCGCCCCAGCTTCCAAGGCAGGGGCAGGCAACCCCGAACATTTGAGGTCTCCCCATGAAGGTCGTCTTTTTCGAAGACGTTCAAGGCACTGCCCAGGTCGGCGATGTGAAGGAAGTGAAGAACGGCTTCGCCCGCAACTTCCTTCTCCCCCGCGGCCTCGCCGGCCCCACCACCAAGGACAATCTGCAGCACGCCCAGGCGCTTGCCCAGAAGGAAGCGCGCCGCCAGGAAAAGCTCGATGGCGATGCGCGCAAGATTGCCGACCGCCTGGCAGGCTACACCGTCACCCTCGAAGCCCGCGTCGGTGAGAGCGGCCGCCTCTTCGGCTCCATTACCAACCGTGACATCGCCGAGAAGCTCCACGCCGCCACTCAGCTTGAGATCGACCCCCACCTCGTGCTTCTCCCCGAGCCCATCCGCGAGCTCGGCGCCCGCGAAGTCACCATCAAGTTCACCCGCAACGTCACCGTCGATGTCACGGTCGACGTTCAGCCCGACGAGGAGTCGAAGCCCGTGGTGGAGAAGCTCCTTGCCGAAAAGAAGGCCGCCGAGGCTGCCGAAGCGAAGCGCGCCGCCGAAGCCGCCTACGCCGCCGAGGCTGCCGAAAAGTCCGCCCGGGGCGGCTACGAGCCTGAAGACGCCGAGTAACGCCGGGAGGAGGTGACAGGTAGCCGGGCCTCGTGCCGCTGTATCAGCCACGTCTCTCCGCACCCGGTTTCCTCCTCCACCCATGACCCTGCCAGTCCTCGAACAACTGCCCCCGCACGACATCGAGGCCGAAGAAGCTGTTGTCGCCGCCCTCCTCGTCGACAGCGAGGCCATCTACCACATCGCCCCCATCCTCAAGCCCGAAGACTTCTTCCGGGAGAAGAACGGCTGGGTCTACGAGGCCTGCCTTGACCTGTGGAACCGCGACGAGGCGATCAACCAGATCACCGTCGCGCACGAGCTGGCCCGCAAGGACCGCCTCGAAACCGTCGGCGGCCAGACTTACCTTGCCGAGACCATCCGCCGCCTGCCCACAAGCGTTGGCGTGGAGTTCTATGCCCAGATCGTCCGCCGCGACAGCACCTACCGCGGCCTCATCCATGCCGCCACGGCCATCCTCCAGATGGCCTATGAGGCGCCCGCCGAGATCGAGAACGTCTTCAGCCGCTCCGAGGACCTGCTCGCCCGCCTGCGCGGCGGCGAAAACTTCCGCGACTTCGTTCACATCCGTCAGCTGCTCCAGGCCTACCTCGAAGAAGACATCGAGGCCGTCGAGCGTCGCGAGCTGGCCGCCATTCGCACCGGCTACGGCGACCTCGATGTGCTCCTCGGCGGCCTCAAGCGCTCCGACCTGGTGATCGTCGGCGCCCGCCCCAGCGTGGGCAAATCCAGTTTCGCCCTCGGCATCGCCCGCAACGCGGCCGTGGCCCAGCAGGCCAACGTCGCCTTCTTCTCCCTTGAAATGTCGGGTGAGCAACTCGCTATCCGCCTGCTTTCGGCGGAGTCGGGTGTGGACCAGAACCGGCTCCGCCTCGGCCAGCACAGCGAGCTTGAAGAGCGCCGCATCATCCGCGCCTCGGGCGAACTGGCCGAAGCCAACATCTGGTTCGACGACTCCCCCGTGCTCACCGTGGCCGAGCTGCGCGCCCGGGCCCGCAGGCTCGCCGGCGAGCGCGGCCTTGACCTCATTCTCATCGACTACCTCCAGCTCATGCAGGGAGAGACCAGCGGCTCGCGTGAGAACCGCGTGCAGGAGATCAGCTACATCTCGCGCACGCTCAAGGGGCTTGCCCGCGAGCTGAACGTGCCCATCATCGCCCTTGCCCAGCTCTCCCGCGCAATCGAGAGCCGCCACCCCCGCATCCCCATGCTCTCGGACCTTCGCGATTCTGGTTCCATCGAGCAGGACGCCGACGTCGTCATGTTCCTCAGCCGCGAGGAGATGTACACCACCCCCGAACAGTGGGCTCAGCAGCACCCCGACCTCCCCATGAGCGCCTATCCCAAAGGCGTGGCGCAGGTAATCGTGGCCAAGCACCGCAACGGCCCCACTGGCTCGGTCGAGCTCCGCTTCCGCGAAAAGCTGGCGAAGTTCGAGGACTGGGTCTTGCGAACGGAAGAAGCCCATGAGCCGCAATGAGCCCTTTCGCGGCTTCCCCGGGGTTACCCGCGCCACGGCCATCCCGAACCTCTTCTTCGCCGCCCTCCTGCCCGAGATGCGCAACCCGGGCGAGCTGCTCGCGTTCCTCTGGGTCTCGCGGCTTGTGCAGGAACAGCAGGGCGCCGTGCGCTTTGTCTCCGCCAGCCAAGTGTGGGCGGCCGAAGGCGCTGCCGAATCGTTCAATCAGCTCGCCGGGGGGCAGAAAGGGCTCGCGGAGGGTCTTCTTGGCTGCCTCGAGCTGGGGGCCCTGCTTGGCCTCCGGCTAACCGGCCCCGAAAACGACGAGACCGTCTACTTCGTCAACAACCCGGGCTCTCGCCGGGCCGTGACTCGGGCCCGCGCCGGGGAGCTGCGGCTGAAGCCCGAGACCGTGGCCCACGAGGTTGTCCTCCAGGCCCGGCCTGGCATCTTTCGCCTCTACGAAGAGAACATCGGCACCATCACGCCCCTTGTGGGCGAACGGCTTCTCGAAGCCGCCGAACAATACCCTGCTGAATGGTTCGAGGAAGCGTTCCGCCAGGCCGCGGAGCTGAACGTGCGCAACTGGCGTTACGTCGAACGCATCCTCGCACGCTGGGCCGAGGAGGGCCGCCGCAATGAAGGAGCTGAAGGAGATACTCTCGAAGAGCGCAAGAGAAGGTATCTTGGCGGAAGCCTCAACCCCATCAAACGAAGCTTCTGACGAGCCCGCCCACCCCACCTGCGCCCTGTGCGGCGGCGCCGGGTTCGTGCGCCGCGAACGCCCCATCGACCACCCCCGCTTCGGCAAGGCCGAGCCCTGCGACTGCGCTCTCGACGAGGCCGACGACGCTCGCCGTCAACGCCTTGAGCGCATCAGCAACCTCGGCTCCCTCACCCGGTTCACCTTCGAAAACCTGGTCCCAGGGGGGCGCGACGGCGAAAGCGACTGGTTTCGCGCCGCTGCCGAAGCGGCCCGTGCCTTCGCGAGGGAACCCGCCGGCTGGCTCGTTTTCTCCGGCCCCAGCGGCAGCGGCAAGACCCACCTGGCCGCCGCCATCGCCAACGCCCGGGTCGGCCTGGGCGCTCCCGCGCTCTTCATGGTCGTTCCCGACCTCCTCGACCACCTCCGCGCCGGCTACGAGGCCACCGATGAAGAGATGAGCTTCGAGCAACTCTTCGAGCAGGTGCGAAACGCCCCCCTGCTGTTGCTCGATGACATCGACGCCGCTTCCGGCACGCCGTGGGCCCGTGAAAAGCTCTTCCAGGTGGTGAATCACCGCTACAACGCCGAGCTGCCCACCGTCTTTACCTGCTCGGTGCGCCCGCGCCTGCTCGAAGAACGCCAGGCCACGCGCCTCTGCGACGAACGCCTTTCCCGGGTGTTCATCCTCGAAGGCGCCGGCCAGGCCACCTACCACCAGGTCGGAGGCATGACCAGGGAACGCCTCGCCGAGATGCAGTTCCACAACTTCGACCTCCGCGGCGCCGGGCTGCACCCCGACGAGCGCGATTCGCTCGACGCCGCCTTTCGCTCCGCCCTCGCCTACGCCGACGACCCCCAGGGCTGGCTCGTCATGCTCGGCCCCAATGGCTGCGGCAAGACCCATCTCGCTGCCGCCATCGCCAACCGTGCCCTGGGCCGGGGGCAGAGTGTGTTCTTCGCCGTCGTTCCCGACCTCATCGATCACCTGCGCGCCTCCTTTGCTCCCGGAACGGAGGTCGGCTACGACGATCTGTTCGACCGGGTGCGCAACGCCGGCCTGCTCGTGCTCGACGACCTTGGGGCCCAGGCTGGCTCACCCTGGGCGCAGGAGAAGCTCTACCAGATCGTGAACTACCGCACCGTCGCCAGCCTGCCCACGGTGGTCGCCAGCGACCAGTCGATGGCAGAGCTGGGCGCGGCTCACCAGCGCATCGTCGCCCGCATCGCCGACCCCCACACCGGGACCCTGGTCAATATCATCGCTCCGCACTACCGCCTCGGGCACTCACTCGCGCAAAGGCCTGCGCCACCCGCCCCCCGCCGCGGTCGCTGAGCCCGGAGCCGTCAGCGCGCGGCCACTCGCGCGCCCGCTCAGAAAGACTCCCCCGACGCTCCTTTCAACCGCGCGCGCACGAAGTCGCGCAGGGCCGATTCGGTCGAGTCAAAGGCCAGCTCACCCCACGGGATCTCGTCGGTCCCGAACCACTCCACCTCCGCGGTTTCGTGGCCAGCCCGGCCCTGCCCGAGAGCAACAGCGCGAAAGACGATCACCACCACGCCCGGGCCGGGACGCGTATACACTCCCAGCAGCGACAGGTCGCGCACCTCAAGGTGAGCCTCCTCCAGCGTCTCCCGGATGGCTGCCTCTTCCGCCGTCTCCCCCACATCCATGTACCCGCCCGGGAACACCCAGGTTCCCTTGCGGGGTTCGATCGCGCGCCGCGTCAGCAGGATTCGCCCGTCGGCCCGCTCGGGGATAGTGGCCGCCACAGGCCGCGGGTTCACATAGTGAATGAAGCCGCAGTCCATGCACACCAGGCGGCGCTTCGTGTCCCCTTCCGGGATCGCCGAAGCCAGCCTCTGGCCGCACTGCATGCAGAACCGGCCGAAGCTGTGCGGGTGGCTGCTCACTGCCCCGCCTGGCCTGCCGTGGCCTGGCTCTTCCCCAGGGATTCGGGCCCCTCTATCCACTCTTCACCGTCCTCCCACACTTCCTTCTTCCATACCGGCACGCGCTTCTTGATCTCGTTGACAAGCCAGTGCCCGCCTTCGAACGACTCTGCCCGGTGGCCGCTGCTGATCGCGATGAGGAGGCTCGTCTCCCCGATCTCCAGCCGCCCGGTCCGATGCAGCACGGCGCAGCCCAGCAGCCCGAACCGTTCCCGCGCCTCCTCCGCAATCTCCCGCATCATCTTCTCCGCCATGGCGTCGTAGGCCTCGTAGACGAGATGGTCCACCCGCCGCCCGAGGTTGTTGTCGCGCACGACGCCAAGGAAGACATTGACCGCCCCTGCTTCGGGCGAAGCAACGTGGGCAACGGCCTCGGCCGTGTCGAGCGGCTCGCTCGTCACGCGGATGAGCATCTCCTAACCTCCAGAGACCGGCGGGATGAGTGCGAGCGTGGCCCCGGGTGGTATGGAGTCGCCGGGGCGCACGTACTCCTCGTTCACGGCGTAGAGGAGACTGGGCCTGAAGCTACGCAGCGCGGGGTAGGCGTCCATAAGCCGGTCGCAAACCGAGCGCACCGTGTCGCCCGGCTGGTAGTCGAGCTCGATCCGCCGCAGCCCCGCCCTGTCCGACAGCGAAGCGAAGAGAAGCACGGTCACGTTCACAAACCCATTGTAGGCGATGCATCCCTCCCGGGATGGCGCTACGCTTGGGCCGCTGTGGCCACCCGGCTTGCATCGGCTCTGCTCAACATCCTCTACCCGGAACGCTGCGTCGCCTGCGGCGCCTTTGGCCTGCCCCTATGCGAGCCCTGCGAGGCGGGGATGGCACCCTGCAGCCAGGGGGGCCGGTGCCCCAACTGCTCCGGGAGATGGGAAGACGGTGGCAACTGCCCCCGGTGCTTCGCCTGGGACGCGCTCGATGGCGCTATCGCCGCATTCGACCTTGAAGGGTCGGCCCGCCGTGTGGTCCACGGCCTTAAGTACCGCTACGTCGAGGCGCTCGCGGGGGTGATGTCGAAATCGATGGCGAAGCTCCCCCCTGCAGCCTCGTTCGACATCGCTTACCCGGTGCCGCTTCACCGCTCCCGCCAGCGCAGGCGTGGCTTCAACCAGGCCGCGCTCATCCTCAACCGCATCGGCTGGGATGGGGGCCCGGGGCGTCTCGAACGCATCCGCAAGACGGGCACCCAGGTCGGCATGCGCCACGCCGAACGCCGCGCCAACGTTAGAGGCGCGTTCCGCTACACGGGCCCCGCTCTCGATGGCCTCAACGTCATTCTGGTCGATGACGTGGTCACCACGGGAGCGACCGCAAACGAATGCGCGCGCGTCCTCAAGGACCATGGCGCGCGAACCGTGCGCATTGCGGCCTTCGCCCGCGCCAACTACGACCATACGGTCGATGCTCCCATCCTCGATTAAGGCCGGGGTGGTTAATCCCCCTTTTCTCACGGCTGGCGCTGCCGGGCCCTACAATTGAGGGCACCCGGCCGGCTCCTGGCCGGGATACCACCGCCGGAGCCGCCATGACCGCCGGTGCCCGCACCCTCTCTCCGCAGGCTACCTCCGCTTCCGAAGCCCTGGCGCGCGTCCGCGAGCAGGTGCACCGCGTCATTGTCGGGCAAGACGCCCTTGTCGACCGCCTTCTCATCGGCCTCCTCTGCAATGGCCACATCCTGGTCGAAGGCGTGCCCGGGCTTGCCAAGTCGCTCGCCGTTTCCACTCTCGCGCGCACGCTCCACCTGCCGTTCGTGCGCATCCAGTTCACCCCTGACCTGCTGCCGGCCGATCTTGTCGGAACCGAGGTATTCAGCCCCGCCGATGGGCGTTTCCAGGTCCGCAAGGGACCAATCTTCTCCAGCATCGTCCTCGCCGATGAGATAAACCGCGCTCCGGCGAAAGTCCAGTCTGCCCTCCTTGAGGCGATGGAGGAGCGCCATGTGAGCATCGGCGGGCAGACCTTCCCCCTGGACGACCCCTTCCTCGTCATGGCCACCCAGAACCCTATCGAGCAGGAGGGCACGTACCCCCTCCCCGAAGCGCAACTCGACCGCTTCCTCCTCAAGGCGCGCATCGGCTACCCATCCCGCCAGGAAGAGCTCCGCATCATGGAGATGAACCTCGACGGGCGCCTCCCCGCTCCCGCTACCGTCGCCTCCCGGGAGGACATCGTTGCCGCCCTTACAGCCCTGGGCGAAGTTGCCATGGACGACTCTCTCAAGGAGTACATCGTTCAGGTCGTCTATGCCACGAGGCAGCCGGCCTCTTACCAGCTGCCCTCGCTGGAACCGCTCATCGCCTATGGCGCCTCTCCCCGTGCGAGCATCGCGCTTGCCCGGGCGGCCCGGGCCCACGCCTTCCTCATGGGCCGGGGCTACGTGACCCCCGACGACATCAAGGCCCTCGCCCATGACGTCCTCCGGCATCGCATTGTCACCACCTATGAAGCCGAGGCCGAGGAACTGACCAGCGACGACCTCATCGAGCGCGTGCTCGAAAGCGTCGCTATCCCATAGGGCCGCGAAGGGGGTACGGACGTGAAGCTCTGGAGCAGGACAGCCCCGGCCGCGGCAGCGGAACCGCCGGGCAATGGCCGCGCTCCCGGCATCCCGCCCGAATTGCTGCAGCGGGTGAAGCTCATCGAGCTCAAAGCCCGCCGCTTGGTCGATGACCTCTTCCTCGGCGAATACCACGCCATCTTCCGCGGGTCCGGCATTGAATTCGATGAGCTGCGCCCTTACGTCCCCGGCGACGATATCCGCTCCATCGACTGGAAGGCGCTCGCGCGTACCGGCGAACCGTTTGTGCGCCACTACCGCGAAGACCGCGACCTCACCGTTATCTTTGCCGTCGACGTGAGCGCCTCACAACGTGCCGGCGCTCTGCCCTCCACCAAGGGCGACCTTGCCGCCGAGATCTGCGCCGTCCTTGCCCTCGCGGCCATCCGCAACAAGGACCGGGTCGGCCTGCTGCTCTTCGCCGGCCAGCCCGAACTCTACATCCGCCCTGCCGGCGGCGTCGGGAACGTCTTTCGCGTGGTGCGGGAGATGCTCTGGTCGCAGCCCCGGACACCCGGCACCGGCATCGCAGCCGCGCTGCAGTACCTGGCCGATGTGCAGAAGCGAAAGGCGACCGTTTTCCTCGTCTCCGATTTCCTCTCCACAGGCTATGCCGCTGCACTCCGCTCCGCCGCGCGCCGTCACGACCTGATCGGCATCCGCGTACGCGAGCCCGTCGATGAGGCTCTGCCCGATGCCGGCCTCATCCTTCTCAGCGACTCCGAGACCGGCGCGTTGACCGATGTTGACAGCTCCAGCGCCGCTGTGCGCGAGGCCTACGCGGCGCACGTCCGCCGCCTGGACGCGGAACGCAGGCTCCTCTTCGGGCAGGCAGGCATCGATGAGATCGACGTCACCGTTGGCGCCGACTATGTTCCCGCCCTCCTGCGTTTCTTCCGCAAGCGAGCGGTGGCGGTGGCGGGATGAGCCGGTACGCCTGCGCGCTCATGGCCATCCTCTTTGCGCTTACCGCCGTATCCTCCGCCGCCGCTGATGAGCGGGACCGGGCCACCCTCTCCACAACCTCGGCCCTTATCGGGCAGCAGCTCTCGCTCGTTGTCGAAGTCTTCACTCCCCCTGGGGCAACCGTTGAGGCCGACCCGCTTGCCCGCTCGTGGGGAACCGTCGAGTTCGTCCGCGTGGCCTCTCGCAGCTCCCGCGATCAGGACGGCGGCACCCTCCACGTTCTCGAGCTGGTGGTCGCGCCCTTCTGGCCCGGAGACGTCCGCTTCGCGCCCGGCCTCCTGGTGCTGAACGGACCCAAAGTGGAGTCTCGAACGCTTCCCGAGGTGTCGCTCGCCGTAAACCAGACCCTGACCGTCGATCAGCCAAGCGAGCTCTCGCCACTCCCAGGACCGCGCTCCATCGCCGGCGGAGAGTCGCCGCTGCTGCGTCCGGCCATCGCCACCGGCGCTGTCCTGGGTGCTGCCTTGCTTCTCTTGGGCGGGAGCCTCGTCCTGCGCAGGTGGCGCTCCCGCCCGCCTCCGGCCGTTCCAGAGCTGCCGCCGGCGCCGCCGGCTATGCCCGACCTCGCCTTGATCGAAGCAGCCATTCAAACGAACCCGGCCCACGCCTACCGGGAGATGGCCCTCGGCGTCAGGTCCGTGCTTGCCGGCCGCTATGGCTTTCCGGCGGCTGCCCTGACCGCCGCCGAGATCGCCCGGCGCATGGAAGCCCTCGGCCTCAATCGCTGGCAGGCAAGGCTCGTGAGCGGCCTGCTCGATGAGTGCGACGCCGTCATCTACGCCGGCTACCGCCCGGCCGCCGAGCGCCGCCTCGCCGACCTGAACATGGCGCGCGAGATCCTGGAAGGGGGCGCCTGATGGAGCTCGCGCACCCGTACCTGCTTCCCTTCGCCCTCCTTGCCCTCCCCGTCGCTCTGCTTGCCATGAGGCGGCGGGGCGCCCCTCACCCTGTTCCTTCGGCTGCCGGCCTCTCCGGTGCGCCGTCGACGTTCCGCCTGCGCGCCGCGCGCTGGCTCCCCGCGCTCCGGGTGGCTGCGGTCCTCCTGCTCGTCGTTGGGCTGGCCCGCCCGCGGGCAGGGCGCGCGGAGGCCCTCGTGCCTGCGGAAGGAATCGACATCGCCCTCTCGCTCGACATCTCCAGCTCCATGGACGCGAACTCCCTCGGCGGCGGCAAGTCGCGGCTCGACGTCACCAGGGAGGTCATCCGCGACTTCATCAAGGGCAGAAACAACGACCGCATCGGGCTGGTTGTGTTCCAGGAAGACGCCCTTCCCATGGCCCCCCTCACCCTCGACTACGCCGCTCTCGACAGGGTGGTGGCGGAGATCAATAGCGGCATCCTCCCCGACGGCACAGGTATCGGCGTCGGGCTCTCCAGTGCCCTGACCATGCTCAGGGATTCCCCCGCTCGCAGCCGCATCGTCATCCTCCTCACCGACGGCGAGCACAATGCGAAGTCAATCCACCCCAACGATGCCGCAGCCATGGCCGAAGCCCTGCGCATCCGCGTCTACACAATCGGCGTTGAAGGCGCGACCGGGGCGCGCGGGCACAGCTTTGACGAGGAGCTCCTCAAGTCCATCGCCAGCCGCACGGGCGGCAAGTACTTCCTCGCTCGCAGCGGCAGTGAGCTGGCCGATGTCTACGCCGAGATCGGCAAGCTCGAAACCAGCCGCCTCGACCATGAGCGCTACGAACGGTTCGTGGAATACGGACCATGGCTCGCCCTGGCAGGGGCCGCGCTCCTGCTCTCGGAGCTGGTGCTGCGCGGCACCTGGCTCAGGAGGGCAACTGGATGAGCGGCCTCAGCTTCGGGAACCCCCTGGTGTTGCTCGCTCTGCCCCTGGCGCTGGGCGCCTTCGCCCTTTGGGAGCTTGGCACTCGCCGGGCCATTGCGCGCGCCCGGGCCGTGACTCGCGCAGCCGCGCCCGGTCGTGGTCGAACGCCGGCGGTCCTGCTGGCTGCCGCTGCCGCCTGCCTGGCCGTCGCTGCCGCCGCGCCGCGCTGGGGGAGCGAACAGACCGCGCTCCGTCGCGAAGGAGCCGACGTCGTTGTCGTGCTCGATGTTTCGCGCAGCATGGCGGCCACCGACGTGGCTCCCAGCCGCCTCCAGGCCGCCAAAGACGCCGTTACTCAGTCGCTGAAGCTGCTCTCCGGCGACCGCGTTGGCCTCGTTGTCTTTGGCGGCAGCGCCCGCCTCCGCTTCCCGCTAACCACCGACCTTGACGCCGCCGCTGCCGTGGTCAGCACCCTCGAACCGGGCCCGGTTTTCGTTTCTGGCGGGACCGATACCGCCTCCGCCCTCGATGTTGCGGTCAACGCATTCGATTCCGAATCTCGCGCCGGGCGCATCGTGCTCCTCATCACCGATGGCGAAAACCTCGGTCCAGACCCGGCCTCCGCGGCGGTGAGGTTCCGCGCCGCGGGCATCAAGCTTCTCATTGCGGGGGCAGGAACCAGCGCTGGCGCTCGTGTCCCGGAGTTTGATGCCACAAACCGCACCTTCACCGATAAGCTCGGCGCCGACGGCAAGCCGCTGCTGTCGAAGCTGAACGAGCCGTTCCTGCAGGCGCTCGCAGCGGCCTCGGATGGGCGCTACCTCGGGGCCGACCCCCGGGTGGTGCCCGGTGTGGTATCCGGCCAGGTGGCCGCGTTGGAGCGCGCCCGCCTGGACGAAGAGGTCAGCTCCATCCCTATCGAGCGCTTCCAGTGGTTCGTCGCGGCCGCGCTCGTCCTCCTGCTTCTCGCCTCGCTGGCCGAACACCTGCCGTCCCGGGCCCCGGCGCGGGTTCGCGCCCTCACGCCCGGGCTCGCCCTGTTGGCACTGGTGCTCCTTCCCGCCTGCGCGACCCGCGCCCACGACCTGAACGGCGAGGGCCGCAGGGCGTTCGAAAACGGTGACTACGGGCGGGCTATCGATCTCTTCTACGAGGCCCTCTCTGAGAGCCCGAACCATCCCGTCATCGCCCTCAATCTCGCCGCGGCGCTGGACCGCGAAGGACGCCACGAAGAGGCGGTGCAGGCCGCCCGGCGCGCTCTGCTCTCCCCCGAAAACGCGGACAGGGCCAGGGCCTATGCAAGCATTGGCCACCACCAGTTTGGCGCGGGCAATCTCGATGCCGCCCTCGAATCGTTCAAGCATGCACTGCTCCTCGACCCCGAGGACGCCGATGCCCGGCACGACTATGAGGTGATTCTCAGGATCATGGGTCCGGACGCGTCGCAGGGTGGGGAGCCCCGTCCGGGCGAGCCCGGCCAGGGCTCGGATGAGGGCCAGGGCGAGGACCAGTCCCCCGGAGATGGTCAGCCCGGCGAAGGTGGCGAGCCCGGAGAGGAACAGCCCGGGGGCGGTGGCGGCGCCTCAGCACCCGGCGGCGATCCCGCGGCCATCGCCCGCCGGATCGCCGAAATCGACCGCGAGGTCGAGGGTATCCTTGCCGAGGCCGGCGAAGAGCTTTCGCCTTCCGAAGCCCTGAGGCTCCTGGAGCTCCTCGCCGAGCGAAGCCGGATCGCGGCCCGGCGCGGCGCGTTCGGCGGAAGTTCCGACCCGAACGACTACTGAGAAACAGCCGGGCGCCCCGCGCTCGCGCCCGGCTCCTGGAGAGCTACTTCTTCACCGGCATTCGCACCGGTTTTGCGCCTCCTGCGCCGGCGCCCTTTCCGGGCTTGGCTGGCACAGCCGGCGCGCCCTGGGGCCCCTTGCCGGGTTTCGGTTTCGGTTGCTTTGCCACAGGTCACTCCTTTGTCGGCGTTCCTTCGCCGCCATGCTCACGTCTCACACGATCCGGTTGGGGACCTGGCGCATCAGGGAGTGCCTCCTCTTTCGAATGGGTGCAACACGCGCTCCTATCGTAGCGCCGGTCCCTGTAACGAGGCTGCGCAACCGATCGAAGCTGCCTTAGACTACTCCCGTGCGTGCTGTCTTTGTGATGGTGAAGACCGAGCCGGGCCATGGCACCGAGGTGGCGAACCGGATCGCCGAGATCGGCAGCTTCTCCGAAGCGTTCAGCATCACCGGCCAGTACGACCTCCTGGTCAAGCTCTATGTCGATGACATCGACAGCATCGGACGGCTCATCGAGCGGGACATCCACTCCATCCCTCGCGTGCGTGAGACCTTCACAATCCTGACGTTCGAGGCCTTTGGCGGCAGCCGCTAAGGCCGGCCCCGTTCCCTCACACCACCACCTGTTCGCGATACTCCCCGAACACGCGCCGCCAGAGGTTGCAGACCTCGCCCACCGTGGCGCCCGCGTTCACCGCATCGATCACGTACGGCATGGTGTTCTCACCCTCGGTGTTGCTTGCCGCTTCCAGCCTCTCCATGGCCGTTGCCCATGCCGAAGCGTCCCGTGCCGCTCGATGCGCGCAAAGCCGCGCTAGGTGGCGCTTCTCACCCTCCGGGTCCATCCGCAGGATGGGGATCTCGGCCTCCTCGTCGAGCACGTACTCGTTCACTCCCACGATGACCCTGTCGCGGGTTTCGATCTCACGCTGGAAGCGGGCCGCCGCATCCGCGATCTCCTTCTGGAAGAAGCCCGACTCGATCGCGGGAATCACGCCCCCGAGAGCGTCGATCTGCTCGAAGTAGCGGTTGACGTCGGCTTCCATCTCGGCCGTCAGCCTCTCCACGAAGTAGCTGCCGCCCAACGGGTCGATCGTGTTCACCACGCCGCTCTCATGGAGGATCACCTGCTGCGTGCGCACGGCCAGGCGTGCCGCCTTTTCGCTGGGTAGCGCTATCGCCTCGTCCATCGCATCGGTGTGAAGCGATTGAGTGCCGCCCATGACTGCCGCCAGCGCCTGGATCGCCACGCGCACCAGGTTCACTTCAGGCTGTGCTTCCGTGAGGGACACTCCGGCCGTCTGTGTGTGGAAGCGCATGTACCACGACCGCTCGCTCTTCGCCCCGAACTTCTCGCGCATGAGCCTTGCCCAGACGCGCCGTGCCGCGCGGAACTTGGCCACCTCCTCGAAGAAGTCGTTGTGACTGTTGAAGAAAAAGCTGATCCGTGGCGCGAACGAATCGATGTCCAGCCCCCGCGCGAGCGCCCACTTCACGTACTCCACGCCATCGGCGAGGGTGAAGGCAAGCTCCTGCGCTGCCGTCGCCCCTGCCTCACGGATGTGATAGCCACTCACGCTCACCGAATTCCAGAGCGGCAGTTCGTTTGTGGCGAACTCGATCGTGTCGGTCACGAGCCTCATCGACTGCGCCGGCGGGTAAATGAACTCGTTCTGGGCGATGTACTCCTTCAGAATGTCGTTCTGGAGCGTCCCCGCCAGCTTCCCCCGCGGGATTCCACGCCGTTCCGCGGCGGCAATGAAGAGCGCCCAGATCACGGGCGCCGGGCTATTGATCGTCATCGACGTCGAGATGCGGTCCAGGGGAAGGCCGTCGAGCAGGATCTCCATGTCGGCTATGGAGTCGACTGCCACGCCACAGGCGCCGAACTCCCCCGCGGCCCAGGGCTCGTCGTGGTCGTACCCCATCAGCGTGGGCATGTCGAAAGCGATGGAAAGGCCGTTGTTTCCCGCTGCCAGCAGGTCCTTGTATCGCTGGTTCGTCTCTTCCACCGAACCGAACCCGCTGAACATGCGGATCGTCCAGGGCTTCCCCCGGTAGCCGGTGCGGTGGATTCCCCGTGTGAAGGGGTACGATCCCGGCAGGTTGATGTCGCGCTCGTAGTCCAGGTGGGCGACATCGGTCGGGTCGTAAAGCCGCTCGATTGGCCGCCCCGAGACGGTCATGAACGGACCGGCAAGCTCCCTGCCTTCCTGCACAACCGTCTCGTCGTACTGCCCCCGCAGCTCACGGGCGCTTTCAGTGCCGTTCCCCATACTCGTACCCCTTGCACGATGTGCTCTCCAGTTTACTGGCTGAGAGTCCAGTTTGCGCCTCCAGGCGCTCACGCTCCGTTGCCGGGCAAAGCACGACAAGAGCTGTCGCGCTTGGGTGTCACCATCGGCTGGCAGGCGGTCGCAGCGCCCGCTTCGAGCGGACGCGTCAGCTTCGTGACGTGGCCCATCCCATCCCAAAGTCCACATCGCCGCTGCGACCGGCTAACACCGGCTCGCTCTGTGAGCTGCACAACCCGGGCTTCGACAGGGTGTGACTGACGTCCACCCGCGAAGCCAGCACCGCAAGGAGGGTAACCACCAGGTGCCAACTACCTCAAAGGGCTGGTACGGCCTTGGAGCTTTTCTGGGCCTCCTTTGGGCACTCATGTTCCACCCCGTCGAGCTGGGTTGCCTGTTCGTGATCGTGCTCGTTGCCACGCTGCTGGGCCTGACGGTCATCGTCTTGCTGGTGGCCTCGCTCTGGCCATATGTGCTGCTCGCAATTGCGTTCTTCGTGGCCCTGTCACTCGCAAAGTACAGCTGGGCCAGGCGCATGGCTCAGAAAGCGAACACACCTGTCAGGGGCAGGGTCCACGCTCCTCCTCCCCCTCGAATGGATGCGGCAACCGGGGCAGCGGAGACGGGCAGCGAGAAGGATGGTCCCCCTGCCCTGTGAGGAGTTGGTATGCGCCACCGAGGACGAGCCTGGCCTGTACGCCGGCCGCGTCGCGACCACCAGTACCGGGAGGCCGTGTCTGCCCCTCGTCCACGCCGGTGGGACGGGATCCGCACCCGGGGCGGCTGCCTTTCGCACACTCTCCCCACCAGCCGGGACGCCGCTCGCCGCAACATCGGCCAGCGGCCATCCACGCACGGGAGGCACATCGGCCCCCGAGCGAGCTCTTGCCATCGATAGTCCGGCCTGAACGGGCCCAATGGAGGTAATACGCGATGGATCTCTCAGCGGCGTTCGAGACCGTGTCCGTGGGCGAACCGGTCACTTTCCAGAACCTCACCGTGTTCCCGCTGTTCGCGCAACGCGGCGCCGAGACGGCCTACCTCACCCTCGATGCCGCGTTGGCGACCGGCGGCCTCTCGGTGACGGAAGTCTCTCATGGTGGCAGCGTACCCGACCTGCTGGTCACCAACAGGCTCGACCGCCCGGTGCTCCTGCTCGATGGCGAGGAGGTGATTGGCGCGAAGCAGAACCGCGTGTTCAACCTCTCCATCCTCGTAGCGGCCAGGTCAAAGACGGTCGTGCCCGTGTCCTGCGTCGAAGCCGGGCGCTGGTCGCAGGTCTCCCCACTGCTTGCAGCTTCCCAGCGCACGCAGCACTCCACGGGTCGCGCCGAACGCCTGTTGCAGGTGAGCGAATCGCTTGCCGCGCTCCAGTCTCGCCGTTCCGACCAGGGGCGAGTCTGGCAGGAGATCGCCCGCAAGAGCGCGCAAATGGCAGTCGATTCGCCCACCGGGGCCATGGCCGACATCTACGAACGCTTCTCGGCCCCTGTTGACCGGTTCGTCGCAGCGATTGCCCCGGTGGAGAGCCAGAGCGGCGCGGTCTTCGCTATGAACTCCACCATCTCCGGGGTCGAACTCTTTGATTCCCCATCAACGTTGAAAGCGTTGCTGCCGAAGCTCGTCCGCAGCTACGCGCTTGACGCCATTGAGGCCGCGCCCGCGCCCGGGGAAGAAACCCACGCGGAAGCTCCCGACACAGGCGCAGCGACTGCCTTCCTCCAGGAGGTGAGCGCTGCCGCCGTCCAATCATTCCCCGCGGCCGGCCTGGGCGAAGACCTGAGACTGAACGGCGCGGCGGTGGCGGGCGCCTGCCTGGCCGTGGATGGGAAGCTCGTGCACCTCTGCGCATTTCGCGTTGGCGCACCCGGAGCAGCCGGGCCGGAGAAACCAGGCATGGTCCGCGCGGCTCTTCGCCGCAGGTTCGCGGAACGCTTCTGGCGTTAACCGGATGGCAGGCCTCCGCACACGCGATGTCCGGCCGCCTCCACGGGCTGCCGGGCGGGTACCGGAACGGCAAAGAAAGTGGCGGGAACCCGCCCGAGTCGCTATCCTGAGCTTCCGCGCGGGCGGTTAGCTCAGTTGGTTAGAGCGCTGCGTTGACATCGCAGAGGTCACTGGTTCGAATCCAGTATCGCCCACCATCCCCTCACCCGTTTGGGAACCTTAGCCTGGGTGCTTCCTCCGCCCGGGACACTGCCCCCGGCCGCTGCGATCGTCCCCGCCGCTATGGATTGCACCGCCGAACCCGCGACTCTCATTGCCCTCCTTGCCGAGACCTCGACGCGTGTCGAAGCGGTTGCACGGCGCCTCTCCGCGGCTCAACTCACGGCCCCGCCCACCTTGGAGGCCTGTCCGCCGAACGAAATCCTCTGGCACGTGCGTGCACAGCCGGCGTGTACGGCGAACACATCATCCAGATCGTGAACGAGGACTCGCCGCGTTGGCGCCGTGTCTCGCCTCGGGCGCGGATGAAGAAGGTCCGCTACGACCAACTGCCCTTCGCCGACTCGTCTGCGGCCTTCGCCCTGCAGCGCACCGGCATGGTTGCGTTGCTGGCTAGCATCGCGCCCGGAGCCTGGCCGCGCATCGCGCTCGTCTGGCATCCGCGGCTTCCCCCGCCGACCGCTTTTCCGCGTCCTGCTAAGGTTGTTTCGCCATGGGCACCGGGCTGCCAGCCAACCTGATTGAACGTGCTCGCGAAGCCCTCGATGCCGAGCCGAGTCTCGTGGCAGCCTACCTCTTTGGCAGCTTCGCCCGGGGAAATCCATCCGCCGAAAGCGACCTTGACATCGCCGTGCTCTTTCCCGGCAAGGCGGATCCCCGGCTGGGTGGGGCATTGGACAGCCTTCGCGATGCCGTTGAACGCGCCTGCAGCCGGCCTTGCGACCTGATCGATGCGCGCGCCGCCTCCGCCGATCTCTTCCATCGCGTCCTCCGCGACGGGCGATTGTTGGTGGACCGCGACCCTTCCGCGCGCATCGCCTTCGAGGTTGCGCGCCGCAACGAGTACTTCGACTTGCTCCCCTATCTGCGCCAGTATCGGCGGCACGGCGCCGCATGACCGATGGGGAGCTCGTCGAGAAGCGTCTCGCCTTCATCGAAACCTGCCTGCGAGACCTGCGGCACCTTGCCCGGCCGGGAGAGCTTGCAGCCGGCATTCGCGAGCAGCGCTTTGTGGAACACACTCCGCAACTCGCGATCCAGGCAGCGATGGATGTCGCATCCCACGTGGTCTCGGATCAGCGCCCTGGTGAGCCCGCCACCGGTCGCGTGTTGTTCGCCCGGCTTGCGCAGGGCGGGTGGATTGAGCCCGGGCTCGCGGGGCGGATTTCGAACATGGCCGGATTTCGCAACGTGCTTGTTGACGGCTACACGGACGTCGACCTGGACATCGTGATCGATGTTCTCGCCAATCACCTCGGCGACCTTGACGAGTTCGTTGCCGCCATAGGTGCGATTCCGGGCGCTACAGGCGGCGCCTGAGCCCGCCGCCTTCCGGTGGCGGGGACTACGCCCCCTCGTTCAAACGGTTTTCTAACACTTGAACCGGCGTTGAGCCGGCGATTCGCTCCCGGGAGAAGCACCTGCTCAGGGATGTCCCCGGCCACCCTGCGCCGGCAGCGCCGGGCGTCCCGTGGCGAATCGCCATTCGTGCAACCCCGAATGGTTGCAAACGCCCGGCCCCCGTGACTAGGATTCATCCTCGCAAAGGAGGGCTCCAGATGCTCCGGGAATTCAGGGACTTTGTTCTGCGCGGCAACGTCATCGACCTCGCCGTCGCCGTTATCATCGGCGCCGCCTTTGGCGCCGTGGTCGCCTCGGCGGTAGAGAACCTCTTCACGCCCCTCATTGCCGCGATTGTGGGCGAACCCGACTTCTCGGCGCTGGACTTCACCATCAACGACTCGGTGTTCCGCTACGGGGCCTTCCTCAACGCGCTCATCAGCTTCCTGCTTATTGCCGCGGTCATCTTCTTCCTCGTGGTCAAGCCGGTGAACGTCATCAACGCGCGCCGCCGCCGGGGCGAAACAGCTGCCGATGAGCCCACGCCCGAGGACATCGAGCTCCTGCGTGAGATCCGCGACCTGCTAAAGCAGCGCTAGTTCCTGAGCCTTCAGTTGTAGCGCGCGGCCGGCGCCTCTCTGGTACTCCCTGCACGCAGTTCGGCAAGGCACTCCGCAACGGCGGCCACGTATTCGCCCGCGATTCCTTCGTGAACCGGTGTGCACATCACGTGGATGCCGCGCGGCTGCGTCGTAGGACCGCACATCCAGCCCCGCTTCCCCATCAGTCCCGAGACCTGGTGCATGTCCACATCCTCTGCCCCGAAGGCGAAGGCCCAAAGCTCCGGCTCGCCGAACACCCGCACCCCGGGAATGGTCTCCAGCCCCCTGGCGATCGCGTCGCGCGCTCGCATTGAGGCCCCGGCGATGTGCTCATAGCCTTCCTGCCCCAGGAACTGCATTGCCGCCCAGGCTGCCGCGATCGCCCCGCCGGGGCGTGTGCCCGTGAACGTCAGCGAGGAGTACGTCCCGCTTGGCCAGTCATCCATGCTGTAGCGCGCGAACTCGCGGTGCTCCTTTGTTCTGAAGTTGATGGTCGAGGCCGGCTTCGCCGCATACCCCGACTTATGCAGGTCGGCCGAGATTGAAGTGACCCCCGGCACCGCGAAGTCAAAGGCCGGGACCGTCCGCCCGAGCCTCCGTACGAAGGGGGCAAGGATGCCCCCGACGCACGCATCGACGTGCAACCAGAGCCCGCGCCTTTCGGCCACCGCGCCGATCGCCTCTACAGGGTCAAGCAGCCCCAGCGAATACGACGGCGCCGAGGCGTAGAGCGCCACCGTTTCCGGCCCGACCGCAGCCTCCAGTGCCACCGGATCGGCCCGGTGGTCCGGCGCAACCGGCACGCGCCTCACGCGCATCCCCAGCAGGTGCGCGGCCTTGCTCACCGCCGGGTGCGCCGATTGCGCCGCCACAATCTCAGCGGTTGTCACATCGGGCCGGGTTGCCCGCGCCCACTCCCGCGCCGCGAACATCGCCACGAAAATGCTCTCCGTTCCACCCGAGGTGAACACGCTCGCCGTCTGCTCATCGCCCGACAGCAGTCCCTGCACCATGGCCAGCACTTCGCGTTCCATCCGGCCAATGCTCGGAAACGCCCACAACCCCAGCCCGTTTTCGACCAGGAACATGCCGTAGGCCTCGCGGAGCACGTGCTCCAGGCCATCGTCCGCGTACCAGACATACGCTCCGTGGCGTCCGTGGCGCCAGTCGAGGTCGCGCGAGCGCATCGCCTCCATCTCCTGGCGCAGCTCTTCCCACGGGCGGCCTTTTTCGGGTAGGTCCATGCTCACGGTCGTGGCTCCTCGCAGGCGGTTGGGCCAGTTATACCGCCCCCTGCGCTGCCGCGACAGGCAAATCGTGAGGCTTCGCAAGCCACCCGGTACACTTGTCCCGTGCAATCAAGCGTGTTTGTGTGCCAGGAGTGCGGCTCGTCCTTCGAACTGCCACCTGCTGCTCGCGCGAAATACCCCGGCTGGTCGCCCCGGACCTGTATGCCCTGCCGAAACACCAGGGGCCAGGCGTCCGCCCCCGCAGGCCGCGGACGTGGGCGCTCGGCATCGCGCGAGCTCAACCTCACGACGGCGCAGGTGCTCGAACGCTTTGCCGCCGGCCCGCAGACCGGCGTCTTCACCGATGGCGCCTGCACCGGCAATCCCGGCCCCGGCGGCTGGGGCGCCGTCTTCGTGCGCGACGGGGCCGTCGTTGCTCGCCGGCATGGCCACGACCCGGCCACCACCAACAACCGCATGGAGCTCAAGGCCGTCATCGAAGGCCTGCGCCTGCTCTCCCCCGGCGATGAGGTGACCCTCTACTCCGACAGCCAGCTGGTGGTGAACACGCTCACGAAGTGGGCCGCAGGCTGGAAAGAGCGCGGCTGGCGGCGAAAGGAGGGTGAGGTCAAGAACCTCGACCTGGTGCAGGAGGCCTACGCCCTGCTACTCGAACGGCCTAGCGTCCGCGTCCAGTGGCTGCGCGCCCACGATGGCACCCGCTGGAACGAATACGCCGACTCCCTCGCCACTGCTTATCTCCGCGACCAGGTCTGACCATCGCCTCCATTGGACCGTGCGGACCCCTATCCTTGCCCCACCTGGCCGCTGCCGGTACCGGCCGGGGACGTCACAGTGGGGAATGTGAGCGTGGGGCACAAACCCGCGCATGCTCGCTGCCCGGGGCCGTGGCTGGTCTGCGCGTGAACCCCCTCCGAAACTGGTGGCCGGCCGGCCCCGGGCTTCCAACCCCGATTCGCGTTTCAGGTCCACCGCCGCGGGACCGGACGGCCGGGAGCGGGTAATCTCCTCCTGTCCCGCACCGGGGCGAGGGGGAGCACTGACGCCATGGAGATCCGTCCCATCTCCGAAGATGAGTTTGAGCCCTTCGCACTGTGCGCCGCGGCCAGCTTCGGCTACGACGCACCGCCCGAAGAGCGCAACAAGCGCGTTGCCGTCTTCGAGTTCGATCGCACTCTCGCCGTCTTT
>WBZY01000435.1_pt1 | contig 32011 bp, 30 predicted proteins | sample 5204191 | NCBI WGS metagenome assembly WBZY01 (sample SAMN12344363, study PRJNA552823) | activated sludge metagenome | biome: Activated sludge suspended growth; feature: Anammox Sidestream; material: Wastewater; isolation source: activated sludge from anammox sidestream of wastewater treatment...
ATGGCGAAGGAAAAGTATGACAGGAGCAAACCGCATCTGAACGTAGGGACGATGGGGCACATCGACCACGGGAAGACGACGCTGACCGCGGCGATCACGAAAGTGGCGGGGTTGATGGGACAAGCCGAATTCAAGGCGTACGACCAGATCGACAATGCGCCGGAAGAAAAAGCGCGCGGGATCACGATCAACATTGCGCACGTGGAATACCAGACGGACAAACGGCACTACGCCCACGTGGACATGCCGGGGCACCGCGACTACATCAAGAACATGATCACGGGTGCGGCGCAGGTGGACGGCGCGATCCTGGTGGTAGCGGCTCCGGATGGACCGATGCCGCAGACGCGGGAACATGTGCTGCTGGCGCGGCAGGTGGAAGTGCCCTCGATCGTCGTGTTCCTGAACAAAGTGGATCAGATGAACGATCCCGAACTGCTGGAACTGGTCGAGTTGGAACTGCGTGAACTGCTCAACGGTTACGGTTTTCCCGGCGACACAACCCCGATCGTGAGAGGCTCTGCCAAGGCGGCGTTGGACTCCGCCAGCACGGATCCGAACGCGCCGGAGTACGAACCGATCAAAGAATTGCTGCGGGTGATTGACGAATACATCCCCGAACCGAAACGCGAGATGGACAAACCGTTCATGATGGCGGTGGAAGACGTGTTCTCGATCAAAGGACGCGGCACGGTGGTGACGGGGCGCGTGGATCGCGGCGTAGCCAAGAAGGGCGATCCCATCGAAATCGTCGGCTTGCGCGAGACAAAATCCTCGGTCATCACCGGCACCGAAATGTTCCACAAGGAACTGGATGAAGTGGTGGCGGGCGACAATGCGGGCATTCTGTTGCGCGGCATCGAGCGTGAAGACGTGGAGCGCGGACAAGTGCTTGCCAAACCCGGTAGCGTGACGCCGCACAAGAAATTCCTTGCCGAAGTGTACGTGCTGAAGAAGGAAGAGGGCGGACGCCACAAAGCGTTTTTCTCTGGGTATCGACCGCAGTTCTACATCCGCACGATGGATGTGACGGGCAACATCGAGTTGCCGCAGGGCGTCGAGATGGTGATGCCGGGCGACAACGTGAACCTGACGGTGGAGTTGATCGTTCCTGTGGCGCTCGAGCAGGGCAGCAAGTTCGCCATCCGTGAAGGCGGTCTCACCGTCGGCGCGGGCGTCGTCACTAAGATCATTGAATAAGAGAAAGTTGGTACGGTAACATGGCTTCCAAGAAGAAAGATGTTCGCCCGGTGATCACGCTCCAATGCAGTGATTGCAAGGAGCGAAATTACACCACCGAGAAGAATCGCCGCAACGATCCGAATCGGCTCGAGTTCAGCAAGTTCTGCCCGCGCTGCAGGAAACACACTCTGCACCGTGAAACGAAATAATCGGTAGGGGCGCGTCTCAGACCCGCCCCTACAAACCGAAGGCCAGTAGCTCAATTGGTAGAGCACTCGTCTCCAAAACGAGCGGTTGTGGGTTCAAGTCCTGCCTGGCCTGCCTGAAACAAAGAACGCCGCTGTGAGTAGGGCGGCGTTTTAGCCGTAAACAATGAAGGAGCAATACCTTGGCAGACAGGAAAGCGAAAGCAAGTAAAGGAAACCCATTCACAGCGTTCTTCCGCGAAACCGCCGGAGAACTCCGCAAAGTTTCGTGGCCCACGTGGCCCGAAGTCTGGCAGTTGACGCTGATCGTTTTGGTTGTGATGGTCGTGATGGGCGTGATCCTCGGTCTCACCGACGGCGGCGCCCGCGAGTTGCTGAATCTAATTTTGGGTATTCAATAAGAACGGAGTTTGAGGTCGAATGTCGTTGCAGGAAGAATTCGAACGCGAGCCAGTGGAATCAACCGAAGAAATAACTTCGGAAGAATCTCCATTGATGGTGTCGGACGCTCCGCAAGAAGTGAGCGACTCCGAACCGATTCGCGTACCTACCGACGAACCCTCAGCGGATGAATCTCAGGATTCGGAAGCGGAGGAACAAACCCCGCCTCCCGCGTCGGGTGAACCTGCCTCCCCCTCGGAAGAATCATCGCATCTTGGAGATGTGGAAGGGCCGGCGTGGTATGTGATCCATTGTTATTCGGGTTACGAGAACAAAGTGCGCCACAACCTCGAGCAACGCATTGAGACGATGGGTATGAAAGATAAGATCTTCGACGTGGTTATCCCGACACAAGAAGAGATCGAAGTCAAAGACGGCAAGCGCCGCACGGTGGAGCGACACATCTTCCCCGGCTACGTGCTGGTGAATTTGTTGTTGAGCGAAGAGTCGTGGTATGTGGTTCGCAACACCCCGGGCGTGACTGGCTTCGTCGGTATGGGAAACAACCCAACGCCCCTGCGACCGGAAGAAGTTTCGCAGATCATCAAACGCATGGAAGCTGAAGCGCCGATGGTCAAAGTCTCATTCAAGGTTGGCGAGCGCGTGCGTATCATTGATGGTCCGTTCAACGATTTCCGCGGTAACGTTTCCGAGATTGATGTGGAGCGTACCAAGGTCCGCGTGATGGTCAACTTCTTCGGGCGCGAAACGCCGGTGGAGTTGGACTTTTTGCAGGTCGAAAAGGCGTAGGCTGAGAAAAAACTATCTAGGCAGAAACAGGCTGACCGTCGGAAAAGAAGCGTGCATCCCCGTTGTCAGCCTGATGCAGTGGGAGGGCGTCCCGCACAAGAAATCGCCCGCTAAAACCACAAGGAGTAGAAATGGCAAAGAAGTTTAAGGCAATCGTTCGTCTCCAGCTTGAGGCTGGAAAAGCCAACCCCGCGCCCCCGGTGGGTCCGGCGTTGGCGGGTCATGGTATCAACATCATGGCTTTTTGTAAGGAGTACAACGCGCGCACGTCGAACAAGCCGGGCGAAGTGCTTCCGGCTGAGATCACGGTGTACACCGATGGGTCGTTCACGTTCGTGTTGAAGACCTCGCCGGCGGCGGTGATGTTGCGCAAAGCCGCGAAGGTGGAAAAAGGTTCCGGCGTGCCGAACAAAGATAAGGTCGGCAAAGTGTCGCGTGCGCAGATCAAGGAGATCGCGGAAGCCAAGATGAAAGACTTGAACGCGATCGACCTCGAAGGCGCGATGAAACAGATCGAAGGCACCGCCCGTTCGATGGGCATCACGGTGACCGATTAATTTTGTGGGAGAGTTGTTTTAGTCAATTGGTCGGATGGTCTGTTAGTCGGATAGTCGGCGGTCATGTGATGATCGGGAGACTAAGCGACTACGAGACTAAAAGACTACGAGACTAACAACCCGCTTGCACCACGGAGGAACACATGGCTACAAAACACGGAAAGAAATATACAGCCGCCCTGGCGAAGGTGGATTTGGAAAAGGAATATTCGCCGCGCGAGGCAGTTGCTCTCGCGAAAGAGACCACGATCACCAAGTTCGATTCAACCGTAGAAGTGCATTTACGCACCGCGCTCGATCCGCGTCAATCGGATCAGCAGGTGCGCGATGTTGTCGTTTTGCCGCATGGGTTGGGCAAGACCGTGCGTGTGCTGGTCTTCGCGCAAGGTGAAGGCGCCGCGGCGGCTCGTTCGGCTGGAGCCGACCTGGTTGCCGACGATGATGAAACAGTGAAGAAGATCGAAGGCGGCATGTTGGATTTTGACGTCGCCATCGCGACGCCGGATGCAATGGGCAAGGTCGGTCGTCTCGGACGTGTGCTTGGTCCACGCGGACTGATGCCGAATCCCAAGGCTGGGACGGTTGTCAACGCGGATGATCTACCTCGCGCGATTAAGGAAGCGAAGGCGGGGCGCGTCGAGTTCCGCCTCGACAAGACTTCCAACATTCATGTTTCAGTTGGCAAGGCGTCTTTTTCGGCTGATCAATTGTTCGAGAACTTTTCCGCGCTGATGGACGCGATCCACAAGGCTCGCCCGGCTGGCGCGAAAGGCGATTACATCAAGCGCATCACATTGACCACGACGATGGGTCCCGGCATTAAAGTCAACGCCGGCGAAACCCAAAAACTCGAGGGAACCGGGTAAAATAGAGCCCGATAAACCTAATAAGCCACTTCGCCAATGACGGCGGGTGTGGCGCTCTGGTTTCGATACGCCCTTCGGGCCACTCAACCAGTAGGCGTCACTTAATTTCCTGCTCAGGTGAAGACGAAATGCAATCATCCCCGCCTCCATGGGGTTTGCTGAAGTCTTTGCCGTGCGTGTGGCAAAGACTTTTTATTGAAAGGAGGTGAGTGTCTCTTGGCAGTATCAAAAGAACGTAAACAGGAAGTGTTGGCTGGCTACGACGAGTGGTTGAAGAAAAGCCAGGCGGTGATCCTTGTGGAATATACCGGCGCGAAGATGAAAGACCTCGACGGTATCCGCGCGAAAGTCCGCGAGTCGGGCGGCGAATTCCATGTGTTGAAAAACACGCTGGCGCGTCGCGCCTTTGCCGCGAACGGCATGGATTTCCCCAAGGATTATCTTGTGAAAAGCACGGCAGTATCGTTTGCTTTCACCGATCCCGCTTCGACGGCAAAAGCCCTGACCGATGCGATGAAAGGCAAAGATTTCATCAAGGTCAAAGGCGGATTCATGACCGGGCAGGTGTTGAACGCCGCTCAGGTCAAAGCCCTGTCGGATATGCCGCCGTTGCCTGTCGTCCGCGCTCAATTGTTGGGCGTGTTGCAGGCTCCTGCCGGCAAACTGGTCCGCACGATCGCCGAACCCGCACGCGGGTTGGCGGCTGTCATCAAGGCTTTCGCAGAGAAGGCTCCCGCCGCGGCGTAATCGGCTCGAACATTACGCAATTCAAAACAAAAATTATCTGTACGTTAGGAGTATAAAAAATGTCCGACAAGCTCGAAAAACTCGTGGAGGAACTCTCCACCCTGTCCGTCCTTGAGGCGGCTGATCTCGTGAAGAAACTGGAAGAGAAGTGGGGCGTCTCTGCCGCGGCTCCGGTGGCTGTTGCCGCTGTGGCTGGCGGTGGCGCTGCCGCGGCTGGCGAACCCGCCGAAGAGAAGACCGAATTCGATGTGGTGATCAAAGACGCTGGCGCGAAGAAGATCGACGTGATCAAAGTCATCCGTCAATTGACCAACCTCGGTCTCGGCGAAGCCAAGACCATGGCGGAAACCGCCGGTTCGAAAGTGCTTTCCGGCGTGGGCAAGGATGCCGCCAACGAAGCCAAGAAGAAACTCGAAGAAGCCGGCGCGTCCGTCGGGCTCGAATAGTTTTTTCGGAAATAAAAAAAGACGGCTCGTACGAGCCGTCTTTTTGATTCAGTTTCGGTTTTACGCCGCCAGCGGTCGGTCCATTTTGCGGATGACCATGACAACCTTGCCTTTGATCTCCAGCGGTTCCGACTTTTTGACGAAGATGGGCTTCATCGTCGGGTTGGCGGGTTGAAGGCGGAAGCGGTCCTTTTCCTTGAAGAAGTATTTCAGAGTCGCTTCGTTATCACGGGGAAGCCAGACCGCCACCATCTCGCCGTTGCGCGCCTCGGAGGCGGGTTTCATCACCACGATATCGCCGTTGTTGATCATGGCATCGATCATGGAATCTCCCTTCACTTCGAGGGCGAAGAGGTTATCGCCTTTTTCTTTGGAGGGGAGGAGACTGCGCGCGATGTCCACTGCGTTGGCTTCGTTGTCGCTCAGATAGCTGACGTTTGGATCAAGCTCGGGGAGAGGGATACCAGCCGCAATGGGTCCAAGAATCGGAACCCGCAGGGTATCTGGCGAGGCGTTGGGACCCGAAACGCGTACGCCGCGCGAGATCTTGCGGTCGCGTTCGATCTTTCCCATTTTCTCGAGTTGGTCGAGATAGTAATTCACAACCGATGTGGATGTGATGCCTGTCTTTTCGCCGATCTCACGAATGGAAGGCGGGTAGCGGTTTTCACGCTGATACATCGCGAGAAAATCAAGAATTTTCTGGTGGCGTTCGCCTAATCCTTTGCTTTTTCTAACCATCATCATAGCAACCTCCAGCCCGAATGCGGGCATTCTTCGCTCATTTGTGCTATGAATGATAACCGAACGCCTGTTCTGTGTCAAGCCCTGTTTTGTCGCGAGGTTACAGACTAAACCCAAGTGCGGCGGCGCATCCACAAATACATGAAGAAAGGAGCGAGTAGGATGAGAACCAGCGTCCCGTAGAAGATCAGGGGGCTGGTCCATTCCTCCCACGGCGGGTTGGCGGCAAAGAAGTTCATGCCGAAGAATCCGGTTACGAAAGTCAGCGGCATGAAGAGAGTTGTGATGATCGTCAGCGTTTTCATGATGTCGTTCATGCGGTTGTTTACCACGGAGAGATACGAATCCAGCGCGCCGCCGACCAAGTCGCGTAGACTCTCGTTCAGATCATGGAGACGGACAAGATGGTCATAAATATCTCGGAAGAAGATGCGGTCTTTTGGGTCAACGACTCGATAGTCGTCGCGCGCCAACTTGTTCATCACCTCGCGTTGGGGGAGGAGTATCCGCCGCATAGCCTGCAAAAGTCGCTTAAGGGCGAACAGTTTTTCGAGCGTTCGAGGCGAGGGATGGTCGAATACCTCGTCTTCGATTTGGTCAATGGCGGCGTCTATTTTTTCCACGGTGGGCATGTAACTGGTTACGATATTGTCCGCGATCTTATAGAGGAGATGGTCGGCTCCATCTTGCAAGGTGCGCGGATCGCGATCGCAAGCCGCCCAGGTTTCCTCAATGGCTGGAATGGGCGAATCGTGCAGGCTGACGATGTAATTCGGCCCAAGGAAAATATCCAACTCTTCGGTTCGAGTTTCCCAATCCGTTCCGTTCTCCTCGATCACGAGATAATTTAGTACGATGTACAGGTAATTTCCCCAATCATCCAATTTGGGCACATGAGTTTCCTGAAGGGCATCGTCAATTGCAAGAGGATGAAAGCCAAATCCCTGCAAAATGGGGAGGCAGGTTTCAATGGATTCATTGATCAGACTTACCCAGAGCAGCCCTCTACGATCCCGAACAAGTTTTGGGAATTCCTGTGGGGGAATATCCTTGCGTATAGGTTTTCCGGGCGAAAAGTATAGCGTTCGAAGCATGTGACCTCCAAGGTCAAAAAAATTGCTTATTTTTATTGTTTTATAAATTATATTGAAACTATATTTGAGATTATTTATCTAGCCTTGACAATACTTAAATATTGACTATAATACATTCAACAATACGAAACTTCCTTAATTTTTCATTGCCGGGTTGGTCTTTACCTGCCCTTCCGTTAGCAATATTGGAAAATTGCATGGCAGCGCGTGGTGGAAGATTTCAAGCACACTACGCTGAGCCCATGAAAACGAATCAACTAGAAGCGCTCAAACCAAAACCGAAAAAAGCGCGACACAACATATACTACATAATATAACCGATAAAGTTCCTGCGCCAAAGGAGAAACCGCCATGCGATCAGCGCCCACACTCTGCCCGATCTGTCAGTCTGAACTTGAAGTTGTTCGGCTCCATTGCCCTTCCTGTGATACCTCGCTGGAGGGACATTTTGCAATGGGGCAGTTTTCCAACCTCTCTCCGCAACAAATGGAGTTCGTCTTCACCTTTGTCCGATGCGAGGGCAAGATCAATCGCATGGAACAAGAACTCGGATTATCCTATCCAACCATTCGCAACCGGCTTCACGAAGTGATTCGCGCACTCGGTTACGAGCCGGGCAAGGATGAGCCAATTGAAATCGGCGCGGATAAGAGAAGCGAGATCCTTGCAGACTTGGATGCCGGAAAAATCTCAGCCGAGGATGCCATGCGCATTCTGCGCGGCGAGGAGGAGTAAGCCATGTCTAAATCTATTCCTGTAGGCGACAAGCCAAAAATACGGATTGACTCAGTGGGCGGCGATCTCAGCGTTGTCGGCTGGGACGGCGCTGACTTGTTGATCAAAGGCGACGAGAACGAGATCCGCTTCGAACAGACGGGGGAGGCTGTTTCAGTTTCCTCAGGCGATGACCTCTCCTTACGCGTCCCGCGCGGCGCCTCACTCGAATTCGTCAGCGTCGGCGGCGATGTCTCCATACGCGGCGTTCTCGGCGGATGTGAAATCAAAGAAGTGAGCGGCGACCTTTCCATCCGTGATGTGGGTGCGGTGACGATCGGCACGGTTCAGAGCGATCTTTCGCTTGGTAATGCTAAAGGAAATGTCTATCTCAAAGATATTCAAGGCGATGCCTCCATCCGCGATGTGGAGGGAAACCTCGAAATCGAAATGATCGCCGAAGACTTATCTCTGCGCGGAGTGAAAGGCAACGTACGCGTTAAGAACGCGCACAGCGATGTTTCGATCCATGGCGTGGACGGCGACACAACGCTCGATTCGGTCGCGGATGATCTTGCCCTGCGCGGCGCGCGCGGAGATATCAACGTCAATGTGGGCGAGGATGTGGTTGTCTATCTCGAACCCAAAGCCGACGCGGTTTACTCCATTGACGCGGGCGACGATATTCTCCTCGTCCTGCCGAAAAACGCGAATGCCACCCTCTCCATGAGCGGCGATGAAATCTTCATGGATTGGCAAGGCATGGAAAACGATGACGCCACTGAACGCGTCGTCACCCTCGGCGATGGTTCTGCGCAGATCAAGTTGAACGCCGGCGGCGAAGTGCGCGTGTCCAACCGTTCGGACGCGGGCGATTCGGCTGACGAGTGGGGCAACTTCGCCGGTTTGAATTTCGATTGGTCCGGTTTCGGCGAGCGGATCTCACGTCAAGTGGAGCAGGCAACCGCACGCGCGGCGAAACGCGCCGAAGAAGCCGCCCGCCGTGCGGAACGTCACGCCGCGCGTCATGCGCGTCATGCCGGTCACCCCAAGAGCGGTCTTGTGGTTGGGCGTTGGAATTGGGATTTCAAAGGCGCTCCGAAACCGCCAACGCCGCCTGAACCTCCCGTTGAACCGGTTTCGGAAGAAGAACGCATGGCGATTCTGAAAATGCTTGCGGAGAAAAAGATCACCGCCCAGCAAGCGGAAGAATTATTGAACGCGCTCGATGGAGGTAAATGATGTCTTCCGAAGAACGCAAGAAGATATTGCAACTGGTAGAAGAAGGAAAGATTTCGGCAGACGATGCCGCGAGCCTCATGCGCGCGCTCGATGATGACGTGGATGATGCCGAGGCGGAAGTAGAAGTCATCCACCCTGAAGCAGGCTCAGGCTTCGAACGAAGCGATGCGTCGAGTTGGTCGGGACGAAGCAATGCGCCGGAATTCGATCAGGTCAAAGCGCGGGCGCGTCGTTTTGCGTTGATCCCGCTGTGGGTGGGAGTTATCATTACCGTGTTTAGCGCGTGGATCATTTACGCCATCCAGCAAAGCGCTGGAGCGAATTTTTGGTTTTATTGCATGATCCTGCCGTTGATGCTGGGCGTGTTGTTGATCGCGTTGGGTTCGGGCGGGCGTGCCTCGCGCTGGATTTATGTGGATGTGGATCGCCGCAACGCAAAACCCGGCGATGGACCGCGGCATATCACGTTAGGTTTTCCTGCACCGTTGGGTTTCATGGGTTGGTTTTTCAGTACGTTTGGGCAGAACATCCAAGGCATGGGCGCTGGCAAAGGACGCGCGATCGCCGAAATGATGGAAGCCGCGCGGAATTCGGACGAACCGTTGATGGTCAACGTGGATGACGATGACGCGCAGGTGCAGGTCTATATTGGTTAGGCGCCGAAATGACTGACGTAAAGAAACAACCCTTGTTGAGCGGATTGCTGATCCTGTTCCTAGTCGCGATGATCTTCGCGAACATCGGCGGGAACATGTACGATGGATTACTTCCGCTTTATCTCAAGGATTTGAACGCTTCGATTCCTCAGATCGGTCTGTTCTTCACCCTTGCGCAAATCGCGCCCCTGCTGTTGCAGATCCTCGGCGGATGGATTTCAGATTCGCTTGGACGCTTGCGCGCGATTGCGATTGGCAGTGTGTTCGGGGTGATCGGCTTTATCCCGTTAGTGCTTGCAGACACATGGCGCTGGCTTTTGCTTGCGATAGCGGTCGGCTCGGTAGCGCGTGCTTTGGTAGGACCTAGTTTCGACGCCTTTATCGCTGAACATTCCAGCGAAGAGAATCGCGGCAAAGTCTACGGCGTGTCACAAGCCATCTTTATGATTGTGACGGTGGTTGGTCCGCCGGTGGGGGCATGGCTGGCTGGATCGTACGGGTTCAAGTTCATGTTACTGATCGCCGGTATCTTCTACTTCATTGCCGCGGTAATGCGCATTGGCATGGCGCGTGAAGCTGCAAAGGGACAGAGCGCCCAGCCTACGCTTTCCTTCGCGGGGTTGAAGTCGAACCTCGGCTCGATGTTCGGCTTGATGTTCTCCGGCGGGATCATCACATGGATTCTCGTCACCGACGGCTTCCGCGACGTATCGTTCCAACTTTCGGGGAACCTGTTTCCCGTTTACATGCAGGAATTCGGCAGGCTTACGATCCAACAGATCGGCTGGGTGAATTCCTTGTTCGGTTTGTGCATGATGTTGACCACCATCCCTGGCGGCTGGCTGTCGGACAAAGTGGGCGAGCGCGTGGGGATCGCTTCGGGCATGGTATTGATGGCGGGCGCGTTGTTCCTTTTGGTTAATATCCCCCAGGGCAACACATGGCTGTACTTCATAGGCTGGGGAATGGCTGGTACAGGCGTTGGCATCATGATGCCGGCGTATCAATCGCTCATCAGCAAAGCTGTGCCTCAGCATTTGCGCGGCACAGCCTTTGGCTTGTTCAGCACCAGTCTCGGTGTGATCTCGCTCCCTGCGCCCTGGATCGGCGCGCAATTGTGGGACCGGTTCAGCCCGCAATTCCCATTCATCATCACTGCAATTGCCCTGTTACTCTCGATCGTTCCAATTTGGATGAAATTCAAACTTCCCAAAAACGATGAATCGCCAAGGTCGGTTGAACCGGGCATCGAAGACTCAAAAATCCTTACACCCGAATTGGGATCCTAACGGAGGTCGTTATGGCATCAACAGAAGAACGAATGAAGATCTTGAAGATGATCGAAGAAGGCAAACTCAGCGCGGAGGAAGGGACAAAACTCCTTGCCGCCCTGAGCAAAAGTCGTCCGCCTGCGCCTCGCGCGCCGGGGATGCCTGGCGGCGCCAAGTGGCTGCGGATTCGCGTCACCGACATGCGTTCGGGCCGCTCGAAAGCCGCGGTACAGATTCCACTCGCCCTCGTGGACGCGGGTTTGAAGATCGGCGCGCACTTCGCGCCCGAAGTTGAAGGCGTGGATATGTCCAACGTGATGGAAGCCCTCCGCTCCGGCGTGACCGGCAAGATCATTGACGTGACCGACGATGAAGACGGCGAGCACGTCGAAATTTACATTGAATAACAGTTCTCACTCTTGAGGAATATGATGAAAGATACATCCAGCCGTCCATCGGGTATGTTTGGCTTTACAGTGGTATGGATCGGGCAGATCGTCTCGGTACTTGCCAGTTCGATGAGTCAGTTCGCGCTTACGCTGTTCATGTTCGATGAGACTGGAAGCGCTCTGGCGATGGGAACGATGCAGGTGTTCTTCATCACGCCGTTTTTATTGATCTCGCCGGTGGCGGGTGTGTGGGTGGACCGTTACGACCGAAAAATGATGATGATGGTCAGCGATATCGGCGCGGGAATCGCCACGCTTGCGATTCTGGCTTTACAAGCGATGGGGATATTGGAGTTTTGGCATTTGTATGGCGCGTCCATAATTTATGGGTTGGCGATGGCGTTTCAATGGCCCGCCTACTCCGCCGCCATTTCGACGATGGTGCCAAAAGAACAATTGACTCGTGCAAACAGCATGATGTCGCTGATCGAGGCGGGTCCACAGGTGATCGCGCCGATTCTCGCGGGCGCTTTACTGCCGCTGATCACATTGACCGGCATCTTGCTTCTCGATATCGTCACTTTCCTCTTTGCCATCGGTGTGCTGATGGTTGTTCACATTCCGCAACCCGTGCGAACGGAAGAAGGCGTTAAATCACAAAGCGGCGGCATATGGAACGAAGCGGCATATGGTTTCAAATATATATTCGCGCGACCCAGCCTGCTTGGCTTGCAGATGGTCTTCTTCTTCGGAAATCTTTTTGCCGGCATCGGCTTTACTGCGCTCGCTCCCATGATTCTGACCCGCTCAGGCGGAGACAGCCTTGCGTTTGGAACGGTCCAATCAGCGGGAGCAATTGCCGCTGTAGTCGGAGGCGTTGTGATGAGCGCGTGGGGAGGTTTCAAGCAACGCTCATATGGCGTTTTATTAGGTTGGATCGTGAGTGGGATCGGCATGGCGATCATTGGGTTTGAAGGGGGGCTGGTTTTTTGGATCATCGGCATCGCGCTCACGGAGGGCGTTGTTCCATTGGTAAATGGGTCGAATCAGGCGATCTGGCAATCAAAGGTCGCGCCGGATATTCAAGGGCGGGTCTTCTCCGCCCGACGCCTGATCGCGTGGCTGACGAACCCGATCTCGCCCTTGATCGGCGGCGCGCTTGCAGATTTTGTTCTTGAACCCGCCGCAATCGCAGGAACTGGCTTGCCTCACGCGTTATCATGGCTTGTGGGATCGGGTCCCGGCTCTGGTATGCGGGTGTTGATCGTCCTGTGTGGTTTTTGCGCCACGTTGGTTGGAGTTGCCGGGTATTTTGTGTCTTACATCCGCAATGCGGAATCGATACTGCCGGATCACGACACGTTGGCGAGAGCCGAATCTGTCTGACAACTTACTGGATGTTAGAGTCTTTTTACAGGAAGACAACCCTGCAAGGGTTGTTTTCTTTTTTAGCCTGTGTTATTCTCCGCACGAGAAATCATTATGAATTGGGCTATGCCGGTCCGCCGGCCGAGGGGATTGCAAGGACTCTTCATCATCTGGCTTGGTCAAATGGTATCGGGGACCGCCTCGAGCATTGCTTTTTTTGCTCTGCCAGCGTGGATCTTGAGCCGCACCGCGTCGAGTGGCAACGCGCTCGGCTCATGGGAATCTCTCTACTTCGGCTCATACCTGTTGGTGATCCTGTTCGCCGGAGTCTTCGTTGACCGATATCCGCGCAAAGCGATGATGTTGGTCTACGATATCCTGTCGCTGGTCGCGGCATTGCTCCTGTTCGCGTTAGCGCAGGCAGATATGCTGGCGGTCTGGCATTTGTACCTCGCCGCGATCTTTCAAGGCATTGGGTATGCGTTCCAATCGCCGTCCTACTCCGCCGCCATCACCACGATGGTCTCCAAAAAACATTTCGTGCGCGCCAATGGGTTCATCGCCCTTTTAGACAGTGCGCCGGGTATCCTTGGACCCCTGCTGGCAATTGCATTATTCCGCGGGGTTGGCTTGGAAGGTATTCTCCTCATCAATGTACTATCCTACACGGTTTCGATTTCCGCCTTGCTCCTCGTAGATGTGCCAATGACACCTCACACCGCAGAAGGCGAAAGCGCGCGTAGTGAATTTTTCAAGGAAGCAATGTACGGGATACGCTACATTCTTAAACGCCCCGGCTTGCTCGGCTTGCAACTCATTTTCTTTTTCGGAAATTTCTTCTCCGGCGTCGCGCTTTCGGTCACTTCGCTATTCACCATGGTCTCGCTTCGCACCGGGGGCGACCCCAGCAACGCTGGCACAGCCCAATCGGCGGCGGCGTTTGCCGCGCTAGCCGCGGGGATTTTCCTCACCGCCGTGGGGGGCATCCGCCGGCCCGTCCGCGCGATTCTGCTCGGCTGGATTCTTTCCAGCATGTTCGGTCTCACTCTGCTTGGTATTGGCAACTTCTTGCTCGTTTGGGTGATCGCTGCGGTAGTAGACGCGCTCTTCGAGCCGGTCGTCAATGTTTCAATGGATACCTTTTTGCAGACGAAGATTCCGCCCGACGTGCAGGGACGCGTCTTTGCCGCCAGTGACTTTTTGGCTCAAGCCATGATACCTCTCACGCCCCTTGTGGCTGGGTTTTTAGGCGAGGGAATATTCGAACCAGCGATGCGCGAGGGTGGACAGCTCGTCCGCTATTTCGGCTGGATCGTCGGCGCCGGACCTGGCTCTGGCTTCGGCTTGATGATCTTTCTCTGCGGCGTGGCTGGCACGCTGGTGGGACTCTCCGGCTATCTCGTCCGCGCCATCCGCGATGTGGATGTGATTCTGCCCGACTTCGATACACTGCCGAAGATCGAGAATCCAATTCAGCCGGCAAGTTCACGCAAAAAATCGCGTCCAAAAAAATCCGAAATTGAAAAATAACAGGCTGAGGACTCTAGAATCCTCAGCCTGTTTTCATTCACGCATTGGTTAGCAACAACCTCCGCCACAGCCGCCGCCGCAACAGGATTCGTCGCACAGAACATCAAGTTCTTCCATGAGGTTCACCTCCTTCCGTTTATGAATAGATACATATCGATATGTTCTCGTAAAAAAATTTCCCCTCAGGAAATGGCTTTCAACAAGATCTGCGTGGATTTATCCTCCGGCGCAAACTTGACCATCAACTGCCCGCAACAATACGCGACCCGATCCTGATTCAGCGAATAGAACGTCTGCTTCCCATCCTCGCGCACGTTGACCAGCCCCGCGTCACGCAAAATGGCAAGGTGATGCGAGATCGTCGGCTGTGAAAAACCGACCTTCTCCACAATTTCGCTCACCGAACGCCAACAGCAACAACACTCGCTCATGATCTTCTGGCGCGTATCGTCTGAGATTGCTTTGGCAAACTGAACAGGATCAAATTTCATAGTAGTCGTTTTGATTATATAGATATTCGTCTATTTGTCAATGCAAAAAATCTCCGAGTTCTCGAAAAACTCGGAGATTTTGGTTATTTGCCTGTCAACACGCCCAGCTTATCCACATATTCATCCAGCCGATTGTTAATCAATCCTCGGCGAGGTGAAGTAATTGCCCAAGCCGTCTCTGACCAGCATCCAGCCTCGCCAATAGCCGTTGATCTGCTCGCCGAGTTTCACCTCCACCCACACGGAACCGTCTCCAAGCCGTTGGATATTGCCGGTATTGTAATACCAGTAGGTCTTCAATACGGCGGACGAAAGGATGTTCGTTCCACCGGCGCAATCACGAATGTACAAACCTCCCTTGTACGTGATCTTGACAAGCCGGAACGATTCTTTGGATGGAGCCTGAGTTGGATACGCAGGTGGTTGCGTCGGGTAACTCGGCGGCGGAGCGCTCACTCCCGACGGCAAATAGATCACCTGACCCGCATAGATGAGGCTCGGATTCGTGATTTGCGGGTTGACTGCCAAAAGCGCGGCTACGCTTGCTCCGGTCTTTTTGGAGATAATGCCGAGGGTGTCGCCCCATTGTACGGTGTAGGTTCCGCCGTACGTCGGTTGCGGAGGCGCTGGAGTATATCCAGTTGGGATGTAGAGGACTTGCCCGGCGTATAGCCACCATCCCAGCCCGGGGTTTGCCGCGCGGATGGCGTCTACGGTGGTATCACACATCAAGGCGATACCGCCGAGGGTGTCGCCCCATTGCACCGTGATGTACGCCGGACACTGCGCCCAAGCCCGCGCGCTGCCCGCGGAGGCAAACGAGGTAACCAGCAGGGCAAGAACAACGATGAGTTGAAAACTTCGCTTTTGCATAGCATTCTCCTTTTACATGATCAAGCCTTAATATTAAACCCCATTGTTTTGGGCGAGTTTCTTGAAAAATCAGTGTAACTCGCGGGTCACTTCACCTAGAATTCGCCGAACGCTTCTTCTCCTACCAAGAATTTGACACGAGGAGTTGCACGGATATATCCATGAGCGCCAACAGCCAACCCGGCCTGCCAGCGCGTAACGTACGCCGATCCGCTCCAATTGTGCGGCGGTGTTGACCGCGGCGTTTCGCACCTGCGGGGAAACGCATCGAAACACATCCTTGAGATCTAAAAGGCTTACCTGCCGACGGGGACTTTGAGCGTAGGACAAATGTTGCATAGGTAAAATATAGCGCGGCTTGGTGGCTTTTGGTAAGCGGGTTTCTGATCCACAGACGAGGTGTAATTCAAACTCATCAGAAAATTGGGGTCGAATCTGTCACAAAGTGGTCGAATTGTTTTTCAACACTCGCCGCATGGCATCCAGCGTGGCGGACGCCATCTTTTCGGAGGAAAATTTTTCGAAGATGCCCTGCCGTCCCTGCTGACCCAACTGTTTGCGTAACTTCGCATCGCGTAAAAGGCTCGCGAGTTTTTCGGCGAGGTCGGCGCTATCGTGCGGGCGGTGCAGGATGCCGCCTTCGGTCGCGTTCACCCATTCGGGATACGCTCCATGCTCGGGTTGGACGACTGGTACGCCAGCGGCGAGCGCTTCAAGAATGGAGATGCCTTTCGGCTCGCGATACGGCGCGGGGACGGAGAAAACATCCAATTGCCTGAAAAAGTTCAATTTGTCGGCGCGTTCCAATGTGCCTAACAATTTGACCCGGTCTTCGAGTTGGTTGTCCCTGATTGTTTTGTGGATTCCGTCGAGGTAGGTTTTGTAGGCGCGGCTGACGTATCCGCCTGCGCGCAATTGCAGGTTTGGGAATTCGCCGGAGCGGACGAGGCGTAGGAACGCGTCCACGAGCAGATGCAGCCCCTTTTCCGGAACGAAGCGGGCGAAGAATCCGATCGTCAGCGGGCGCGGGGATGAGTCGGGAGTCAAATTGCGGTAATCGTCCAGCGCGATGCCGGGCCAAACCACGTCAATTTTTGAGGCGTCCAATCCCACCCATTTCGAAAACATATCGCCGTAGTAGCCGCTGATCGCGAGGAAGCGATCCACGTCTTGCGCGCGTTCGCGGATCAACTTCAGCGCCTCGTTCTGATACGGCTGGGGCAGCCCCTCGAGGAAAATATCTTCGCCGTGCAAGCCGCAGGTGATCGGGACTTGAAGCGAACGTTTGAACTGGCGCGCGACGCCGATCATCAGCGCGTTGGTGATGTGGATCACGTCTGGCTGATAATGCGTTTTTACCCAACTAACGAATTCTTCTAAAAGTTCGCGCTGGTTGCCGCTCTCGCCTTTCAACATGGAGACGGTCATCTCGGCGTTTGCGACCGGGTCCACCGCGCTGCCGATGTCGAAGCGCGGCATCAGACGCAGGAGGGCTTGCGCGCCGGCGATCCGCAGGAGGAGGTCGCGTCCCAAAAACGGACGCGGATATTTTTGCAGCAAATAGGCTTTGATGCCGCCAAAGAAAATTTTTCGTTCGCCGACGTTCTCTTCATCCAAGCGCATGGGCGTATACAGCGGGAACATGGTGACGTCTTCTCCGACGGCTTTCATCCCCGCGGCGAGGGCGTTGTCGTGCATGCAACTGCCGCAATACATGTTCGCGGCGCCTGTGGCAATGTAGATGATCTTCATGCTTTCTTTCCCAAAACGATCTCTACCGGCAAGCCCCACATGGACGAACCATCCACATCTTGAATTGCAAATCCGCTTTGTTCAATGGCTTGCCGCGCAAAGATGGGACGGCAATCGGCGTAGTTCGGCATGTGGTCATGGAACCATTCGTACATGCGGACCGCCAAACCCGGCGGATTTGTCTTGGTCATCGAAACGACTGCCAGCCTGCCGCCGCTCCGCAACATGCGCTGACATTCCTGCAAGACGCGTGGGATTTCGGGATTGTCGAAGAGTTCGAGCGTGAAACTCATGAAGACTCCGTCGAGGCTCCCCGCTTCGATAAAGTTGAGGTTTGCCGCGTCGCCCAAATGCAGTTCGACGCGTTCGCTCAGTCCCTCCTTTTGCAGACGCTCACGCGCGATCGCCAGCATCCCATCCGAAATGTCCACGCCGAGGACGCGCCCCTCCGAACCGACGGCTTTCGCGAGCGTGACGAGGCAATGTCCCGTTCCGAAGCCGATCTCCAAAATCCGTTCGCCGGGCTGAGCGGATAATTTTTGCAATCCCCAATCGCGATATTTCTTTTCGGTACTTCCCGCAATTACATCGTACCAGCGGCTGAGACGGTTGTAACTGGCGCGAGCGTCTTCTTTGGAGCGGTTCACACGGCGGATGGTTGTGTCCATGAATTGGGGTTCACTCTGCAATACTGGGTTGTTTGATTTGAAAAATTATAATCCACTGTCCTAATCCACCGTCAGCGTTTTGGACAAATTCCTCGGGAAATCGGGATCGAAGCCGCGCATTACGCTCATGTGATACGACAGCAACTGCAGCGGCAGGACGCCCAGCAGAGCGGAAATCTGCGGGTCAGACTTGGGAAGCGCGATCACATCGTCCGCGTTGGCGCGCAGGCGCGGGTCTTCTTCGGCGATGACAATCGTCCGCGCGCCGCGTACTTTCACTTCGTTGATGCCGCTGATGATGAGCGGCACATCGTTCGGTCCCGCTACGAAAATGATCGGGAAGCCCTTGCTCACCGCGGAGAGCGGTCCGTGTTTGAACTCGGTCGAGAGCATACCTTCGCAGTGGGCGTAGGTGATCTCTTTCAACTTCAACGCGCCTTCGAGCGCGATGGCGTATGTCGCGCCGTAACCGAGACAGTACAAGTCATTCCACTCGTTGATGCTTTTTGCGATCTCTTTGATCTGCGGCTCGACTATCTCGATGGTTTTTTTCATCAGTTCAGGAATCAGTTCAAATACATTTTTTCCACTGCTGGTCGAGTAGCCGCCTGGTCTCGATACAGGCTCCGCCCACTCGACCGACGGCGGCGTATCGAGACCACGCCCCGCCATCTTGTACGCCAGATACAAAAACGTCACAACCTGATTGGTAAATGTCTTCGTGGCGGGGACGCTGATTTCGTAGCCACAGCACAAAGGGAGAGAGAACGAAGTCGCTTTTGTCAACGTCGAGCCGACCACGTTTGCTAATCCAAAACACGCCATGCCGCGTGTCTCTGCAACCTCCAACGCGTTCAATACATCTTTCGTCTCGCCCGATTGGCTGACAAAAATTCCAACATCCTCATGATTTACTGTTGGTGCATATTGAGCGATGAATTGCGGAGCGAGAACGGGAATCGCGGCTCGACCCGCCAATTGGGCAAAGTACACTGCTCCAACTGATGCCGCATGGAAACTTGTTCCACACCCGATGAAATACAGATGACGCGCATGCTTCATCTTCTCGACCAGCGACTCGACTTCGCGGTTTCCGTTCAACACATGGGATAACTCACGGGCGACCTGGCTCTGCTCGTGGATCTCCTTCAACATGAAATGCGGATACCCGCCCTTCTGCACCGCGTCCATCGTTTCGGTAACTGTTTCAGGCATTCGGACGATTTCTCTGCCATCTTTGACCGACCGCACCTCGACCTTGTCCGCCCACAACGTGACGATCTCTCCATCCTGCGGACGGATGATCTCGCGCGTCAACGGCAAAATCGAAGGCAGGTCAGACGAAACGCATGTGAAGCCTTCGCCGAGTCCTACCACCATGCCCGAGCCTTTTTTGAACGCGTAGAGTTTATCGTCGTCGGCGCGCCCGATGACAAAAGCATAATCGCCTTCGAGATCGCCATAAGCGAGTCGTATCGCGTCAATGAATTCATATCCACGATTGATATATCGCTCTACTGCGTGGACGCACGTCTCGCCGTCGTTCTGCGAACGGACGGTCATGCCCTCTGCCATGAACTGTTCGCGCAGTTCGACATTATTCACCACGTTGCCGTTGTGCGCGCCGACCATGTCGCCGTCCGAGTCGATGTGTGGCTGCGCGTTGATCTGTGAAGGTTCGCCGAACGTCGCCCAGCGCAACTGCGTGATGCCCCGCGAGCCGCGCATCTCGGCGATGTTGTATTTCGCCGCGACCGAATCCACCTTGCCCACATCCTTCCGCAGATCGATCTTCCCGTTGTTCAACGTCGCCGCGCCGACCGAGTCATAGCCGCGATAGGTGAGCCGCTCCGCCGCTTCGATCAGGATCGGTCCGAGAGATTCTTCTTTATTGGTTACATATCCGAAAATTCCGCACATTTATTTTCTCCTGTAGGGGTGGGGTCTCCCCGCCCTGGGCGACGGAACATCGCCCCTACAAATTTATTGCACATTATCCCACGGCGCGACTCCGCGTCCGCGCTCGCTTCGCAACGACCTTTGAATTGATTCGCCCAACTCCGGCAGAATCTCCCCCGTCGCCGCCAACAGACCGAAACAGCCCGCGATCATCATGTCACCGAACGGAGTGGCAAAGTATGGTCGGAGTTGACCATGGACAATAGACAATGGACGATGATCAACGGTCTGTTGTCCATTGTCTATCGCCCCAAACATTGACCTCCTCGGTCCCGTTACCACCACGTCAAAATCATCTCGCCCAAACTCAAACACTTCATCGGTGTACATCAACGCGCCGTGACCCATATCGTCAAACACATCTTGATGCTTCAACGTTCCATCCGCCAGTTTGCGGATTAACGCTTCGAGCTTCAACAGATCAATCTCGCCCGTGTGATGTTCAAAGACACCCTCGATTCCCTTTTCTCCCAAACGGAATGCCAGCGTGTGAAAATTGCCGACGTTACACACGATCATCTCCCTGCGCGTAGGCATAGCGGGAGTTTGGTTTGCAATGGCAATCTTGTTTGCAACATGGAAATTGAGGTTCGAGTCAAACATTGCTCCTAACACCGCCGCCGGAGCCGTATCCATTATCACCAGCGGACAGGGCAACTCTCCTGCCGAATCCACGACCGATTGCAAACGCGTCATTATTTTAGGAACATCATTCGATAAATAAGCAAAAGCCGACAATGAATTCTTCGCACGAATCCGTTCATCGAGATAATCAAATCGAAACTGTCTGTCGGAAACTCCCGCTGGCGCATTGCCATGATCGAACACCGCAACCGCAACAGCCGAAAGATCGTCCAACGAGACGCCGTAATCTCTGAACGTTTTGGAGATCAACTCAAAATCAAAATCCTTTAACTCTAAACTTTCAACCTTCGACCTGAGACCTTCAACCTCATCGTCGGAGACAATCCGAATCCCCAACGCTTCCACCTTCTCCAACTCATCGTTGATCGTCGTCGCGGCGGAGGAAGTCATGTAAACCGGAATCCCCGCGCGGGCGTATTCCTCGATTGCCCATGCCGAAGGTCCGCCTCCCATTTGATGTCCGCTGAGCAGGATCGGGGTCCGCGCAAGAAGCGTTTTCTTGAGGCGGCGATGAACCATCATGGTGGGCGAAGGCAGGACGAGTTTGAATCCGTTCTCGATGTCAAGATTCGAATCGTAGAGGAAAATATCTTGTGTGCCAGCGCCGATGTCAACAGTCAGAATTTTCATAACGAATCTCTCCTCTTCCAATGGGAGAGGGGATGCGGCAGTTCAACTGCCGCAATAACTAGTTGCTATAGTTCGATCCCCAACCACTGCCGAATGAAATGACCGATCACAAACGAGAACAACGCCACGCCGAGGCTCAACCCCGCCATCTCGAGGAAGCGCTCGCGGAAAGGCTCGTCTTTCGCGACCGAGATATAGTAATTGAACACAGCGATGATGATCACGGCTGTCGCCAATGCCCACGCCAGATCGAGAAAATAATTTTGAAACAGGAGATACGGCAGGATCAATAATGCCACCGTGACGATATATGCCAGCCCGGTATACACTGCCGCGCGGACGGGATTCTTCAGCGTGTTTTCAGAACGCGTGGAGAGATATTCGCTCGCCGCCATAGACATCGCCGCGGCGATGCCGGTGATCAAGCCCGAAAGGGCGATCAACTTCACATTTTGCAAGGCAAGCGTAAGTCCGGCGAGAGCGCCGGTCAACTCCACCAGCGCGTCGTTGAGTCCCAGCACTACCGAGCCGGCGTATTCGAGTCGTTCTTCGTTGAGCATCCCGATCAGTTTTTCCTCGTGCACGTCTTCTTCGTGTTGTAAACGCGCCGCGTCGGGAATCACCGAAGCGAGTTGGGCATAATTTTTCTGCGCGCCCTCCTCGCCCCGTTCCATCAGTTTGATGCCGAAGGTATAACCGAACACGCGGCTGACGAAGGTGTACCACCAGACGCGGAGCCAGAGGGGTTTCACGTCCTTGCCGCTGTAGCGTTTCCATTCGTTGTAGTGGCGGAGTTCATCGTCGGCGATCTGTTCCATGATTTTTGCGTTCTCATTGGAACCCAATGATCGGGAAAGCCGCTTGTAAATTTGATATTCGGTGATCTCGGTCTGTTGAAAGCCAAGTATTTTTTGCAATATGTCCGCAGAAAGTTGCATGATGGTATCCTTAACGTCAATTCGGGATAAGGATTGTCAGGGAACTTCGTATACGGATTACACGGACTTCACGGATTTTTCCGTGCCTTCCGTGTGATCCGTATCCCAAAAAGGCTTATCCCGAACTCAGGTTATCCTTATCAATATTGTAAGCGAGTTTACTGAAACCTACCCGACCTGTGCAAACGATACTTGAAGAGGTATCATCCTGCGCAAGATCTGAAAATATCCCGGAGAGCCAATGTCGAATCCCGCGCTGGCGGAAGTGCTTGCCAGTTACGTTCCGAAACTGATTCAAAAAAGGGTCATCGCCGACCCTGTCCCTATCGAATCGCCGCTGGTGGAGGAATTTCAAGCGGCAGTTTTGTTCGCGGATATTTCAGGTTTTACCCTGCTAACGGAACAACTCGCCGAGCGCGGACCCGCTGGAGTGGAAGCCCTCGCCCGCATCCTCAATGAATACTTCGGGCAATTGATAAATATCATCCACGAATACGGCGGGGATGTGGTGAAATTTGCCGGTGACGCGGTCATCGCGGTGTGGGTTATCGCTTCAGACGACGGGGAGGCTGTCTCGCCCACTCGCGCGGACCAGTGGCAGTGGACGATGCGCGCCGCCGAATGCGCCCTCAAAGTCCGCGAGAAACTTACCAACTACAAAGCCGAAGACCAAAACCTCTACCTCAAACTCGCGGTCAGCATGGGCAACATCGCCTCCGCGCACGTGGGCGGCGTGTTCAACCGCTGGGAATTTTTGCTCACCGGCAATCCGCTCGTGGAAGTGGGCATTGCCAACAACCTCGCCAAAGCCGGAGAGATCCTTGTTACGCCTTCCGCGTGGAAACTCATCCGCAACGACAGTTTCGCCGAACCGATCGAGTTTGAATTGAAAGAGAACATCGCGCAAGGCGGACGTTTGAACGGGCTCAACAAACCTTCCTCCATTTTCAAGATGCCCGAAGCGCCGGTCATCTCGAGCGGCTTGGAAAATTCACTGCGCCCCTACATCCCCGGCGCGATCATCAACCGTCTCACCGCTGGTCAAACCGCGTGGATCGCCGAACTGCGGCGCGTGACCGTACTTTTCATCAACCTGCCCGATCTCGATCAAAGCACAGACCTCGATCTATCCCAGCAGATCGCCAAACTGCTCCAGCGTTCGGTGTATCGTTACGAAGGGAGCATCAACAAGATCAACGTGGACGACAAAGGCATCACGCTCGTTGCCGCGTTAGGTCTGCCTCCGTTTTCGCATGAAGACGACCCGGCGCGCGGCGTGTTAGCCGCGCTTACGATCCGGCGGGAACTCAAAGCCCTCAATGTCCGCAGTTTCATCGGCGTCGCCACTGGGCGCATCTTCTGCGGGTCGGTCGGCAATGAGACGCGCCGCGAATACACCACCATCGGCAACGCGGTCAACCTTTCGGCGCGGCTGATGGGGGCGGCGGGTTTGCAAGACGAGTTGACGGCGAAATACGGCATCCCGATTCTGTGCGACCGCGCGACCTACGACAGCGCGAAAGAGGCGGTCGAATTTCAAACGGTTCCGCCTCAACAGGTGAAAGGTCGGAATGAACCGGTCGAGGTGTTCCATCCGCTCGAAGGGAAGAAGAGCATCATCCGCCCGCAAGCGGAACTGATCGGGCGTCACGAAGAAAAGATCACGCTGGGAGACGCGTTGCAAGAGTTATCGCGCGGCGCGCCGAACCAGACGATCATATTTCAAGGTGAGACGGGTATCGGCAAATCGCGTTTGTTCGAGGACTTGATTCGTCAAGCGGAGACCTTGCGCGTGAAGACGTTTCGCGGCGAAGGCGATGCCATCGAGAAAGCCAGCCCCTATCATGCGTGGCGTGGAATTTTTCATCATATCCTTGGGTTAGATGAACTTCTTGCCAAGCCGGAGTTGAGCGAGGGGGACCGCCTCGAAGTTCAATCCAGGATCGAAGCGCGGCTCGATGAGGTTGAACCAGATCTGGCGCGTTATGCTCCATTGCTGGGCGTGCTTTTACCGGCTCCGATCCCCGATAATGATTTGACTTCCGCCATGACAGGCGAGATTCGCGCGGGCAACACGCGTGAAGTGTTGGCGCGTCTGTTAAGCCATCTCGCGCAGGAAGAGCCGCTGTTGGTCGTGATGGAGGATTTGCACTGGTTCGATTCGGCTTCGTGGGCGCTGCTTGCCGATGTACAGCAAAAAGTGAGGCCCATCCTGCTTGCGCTCAATACGCGCCCGCTGACAGAGCCTGTCCCACAGATCTTCAGGCAGATCCTTGAAACGCCGGAGACGCGGCTCCTTCTCCTCGAAGCCATGTCGTTGGATGATGTCGAATCGCTGGTTTGTCAGCGGTTGGGTGTGAGATCCATCCCCTCCGCCATTAGTAGTTTGATTCGTGAAAAATCGGAGGGACATCCCTTCTTTGCGGAGGAACTTGCCTACGCGTTGCGCGACGCCGGGTTGGTGATCGTAGAGGGCGATGAAGCGAGAATCAACGACCGCTTCACGAGTTTCGATGACCTTGCGTTGCCGGATACGCTTCAAGCCGCGATCACGAACCGTATTGATAGCCTCGCTCCATCTCAACAACTGACGTTGAAAGTTGCCAGCGTGATCGGGCGTATCTTCACCTTCCGCGTGCTTCAAGCGATCTACCCCATTGATTCGGATAAACCAGCCTTGCGCCAATATATGGAAGCGCTTACGCAATTAAGTCTCACGATGATCGAATCGGATGCGCCGGATCTGTCGTACATTTTCAAACACGCCGTCACACAGGAAGTGGCATATAACCTGATGCTGTTCTCTCAGCGCCGGCAGTTACATCAATCGGTGGCGGAATGGATCGAGAAAAGCAACGAAGGCAACATCGAATCCTATTTCAACTTGCTTGCTTATCACTGGTCGCAAGCCGCAGAATTGACCGATGTATCGCGCAACCAACATGCCATTCAGAAAGCCGTAGAGTACCTTGAAAAAGCTGGCGATCAGGCAGTGCAAAATTACGCCAACCGCGAGGCGATTCAGTATTTCACACAGGCGTTGAATTGGGAGGAAAAACTCACCCAGCCGAAAGACAGGCTGGCGGCGCGCGACCGGCGCGTGCGCCGTGCGCGCTGGCACGGCAAGATCGGCTTGGCGTATTACGGTTTGGGAGTATTGCCCGATTGCAATACGCACATCCGCAAAGCCTTGCGAGAACTTGGGCATCGCCTCCCGGAATCCAGCGCGATGTTTGCGTTCGGGCTTCTTCCTCCGCTTGTGCGCCAGATATTCCATTGGATCGTCCCCTCCCGTATCGGCTCCGCGCACGGACGCGAGCGAGAGATCGCGCTTGAAACTGCGCGGCTCTATGAATTTCTGGGACGGATGTATTTCTACTCCAACGAATCCCTGCCGATCATGTATTGCATCCTGCACTTCTTGAATTATGCCGAGAAAGCCGGTATCTCGCCCGAACTTGCCGATGCAAACTCCGGCATGGCGGTCTTGGCGGGCTTTGCCCAATTGCACCGCCTCGCAGAGACATATGTAGACCGCGCTATTTCCATTGCAAAGATCGTAAACCGTCCATCCAATCTCATCACTGTCAATGTGGTCACAAGTTTATTCGATATTTCAGTCGGAAAATGGGACAACGTACGCCGCAAAACAGAAAGCGCCAAGGAGATCTGCGAAGAACTGGGCGACTCGCGTCAATGGGGAGATTCTACCGTGCTGTTGGCTGAGAGCGCGTTCATCTCCGGGGATATTCCGTACGCGATGCACATGCAGGAAATTTTGCTGGAGGACGCGCGGCGCAGGAAGAGTCCGCTTCACATTGGGTGGGGGCTATCCGGGCTGGCGTGGAACAAACTCCGCATGGGGGATGAAGCGACAACCGTCCCCATGCTCACAGAAGCGCTGCAAATCCTAGAAGAGATTCCCAACCGCGCGTCTTCCATCAACACGAACGCGCAAATGGGCCTCGCTTATCTTCGTCTGGAAGAAAACGACAAGGCGCTTCACTATGCCGACAACGTGTTGGGATTCGCCGAAGGGATTTCGCCGACCGTCTACGCGTTGGTGATGGGATTCGCCGCCGTAGCGGAGGTGTACTTCACGCTGTGGAACGCTTCGCTTGACGCGACGGGCGGGCTGGATCCTCAACGGTTGAAGGTTTCCTCCGGGAAAGCGTTGACGCTCCTGCGCGCGTTCAAAAAAGTTTTTCCCATCGGCGGACCTCCTCTTGCTTATTATCAGGGCTGGCAAGAAGCGCTGACCGGTAAACCTCGCAAGGCGGTGAAAACGTGGCAAAAGGGATTGGAATCCGCGTTGAAATTCAACCTGCCCTACGAAGAGGGATTGATTCGACTCCAACTTGGGCGCTGGCGCGAAGACTCAGTCGAAAAAGGCGAACACATCGCGCGCGCGATCCAGATCTTCGAGAAAATGGGCGCGGCGCGCGAGTTGGAATCCGCGTTGAAGATGAAGGAAGCGTTGAGCCGCCCCTGACAATGACTGCACAGCGCGGCGAGGGAGAATACCGGGAATACGTTCTCCGTTATTACAATCGTTTTTCTAATTTATATGATCTAGGCGAGTTCATGCGCCATCGAACGCGCCGCAAAGCGTTTGAGTTAAGCGGCTGGCAACCCGGCGAAAGCGTGCTTGATCTTTGCACCGGCACCGGCGGGCTTGCCCTCGCCTTTGCTTCACGCGGCGCGAACGTGGTCGGGGTTGATCTTGCGCGCGGTATGTTGAAGCGCGCTTCTACCAAAAAATACGCATCAAATGTAAATTGGTTGGAGATGGATGCCACGCGGCTTGCTTTCCCCAAGGCGACATTCGATGTGTCTGTGTTGTCGCTGGCGTTGCATCACATGCCGGAAGCGGCGCAAATAAATGTGCTGAGCGAGTTGCGCCGTGTTACTCGCCGCAGAATCGTCCTCATTGAACCGGAAGTGCCGGTCAAGCCGAGTTGGTTCCGCGCCTGGGCGTTCGTTGCGTCGGTGATCGACGAATCGGAATACATGCACGAATGGGTGCGGCAGGACCTGGTCGGCACGTGCGAAAAGGCGGGCTTGCGCGTGGACGCGGTGGAAACCTCCAGATTTTGGGTCCATCGTTATCTTTTGTGCGATCCGCTTAAGCCGTAGGGCAAATTGCCAATTTGCCGATGGACTCGCATAAATTTCACGGCACGATCACTGCGCGCACATCGTCGGTGAAATTTTCCAAGTCGTCGAGCCGTTGATTTATTTTGTCCGCATCCAATGGAATCACTCGCGACACAACGCGCGAAGTATCCAAGACGCCGCGCCGTGCCCATTCTACGAGCAGGGGCAATTCGCTCAACAAGTGATCGTTCGAGCCGATAATCTCCGCCTCCTTGCCGAGAATCTGCGCGTACGTGTTGATCGAAATGGATTGCTGGTTCAATCCCACCATCACCGCGCGACCCAGGTTGCCAAGGCTATCAATCGCCTGCTCCATTGTTTTCCGCAAACCGATCATCTCCACCGCGACATTCACGCCGCGACCCTTCGTCAACTTGCGGATTTCCTCCACCGCGTCCACGCGACTCGCGTCGATTGGGATGGCGTTGTATTCGGAGGCGAGTTCAAGCTTGTCGCGCTTGATGTCCACCGCGTAGACTTCCACCGCGCCCATCGCCCGCGCCAACTGAATGGCGGAAAGACCGAGTCCGCCCACGCCGAAGATTGCCACAGTTTCCCCGGCGTGAAGCCTGCTTTTGCGCAACGCGTGCAGAGCCGTCGCTGAGGCGCACATCAACGTCGCGCCTTGTTCAAAAGGAATCTCATTTGGAAGAAGAATCGCATTTCGCGCCGGTATGGCGATGAACTCCGCGTAGCCGCCGTCCACGTGATGACCGAGCATCTTGACCGCGCTGCAAAATTGCTCATTGCCTGTACTGCAATAGTAACAATCGCCGCAGGTGAGGTTGTAATGCAAACAGACGCGGTCGCCGCTTTTGACGTTCGTCACCTGTGCGCCCAACTTTTCCACCGTGCCGGCAACTTCATGTCCGAGCGTGATCGGCATGAATCCCATCGCCGAACGTCCGGCGCGGTAGTGCGCGTCCGAGTGACAGATGCCCGCCGCGCGCACGCGCACGAGGATGTCCTTTTCGCCGATGGCGGGGATCGGGATTTCCTGCATTTCCAGCGGTTTATTGAACTCGATCAGTCGAACGGTTTTCATTGGTTTATCCTGTGTGTTGAAGTGTGTTAAATCGAGCGCGCTCCACCCACCACAAGCCGAAGCGATATCCGATCCATGCGTAGACGGTGCCTCCGACCACATCGAGGATGTAATGTTGGTGTGTGAACAAGGTGGAAAGCGAGATCATCACATAAATGAACAGCCAAAGCCAGAAATATTTTGGATGCCATCGGTTGTAAAACAAGACCAGTATCGTGGTTACATACACATGCGCGCTGGGAAAGGCGGCGTAATTGCCGTCCATATTTTGCAGAAGGCGCAGCGTTTTCGAGAAAATGTCCGTCCCGGGAAGTTTGGGGTCAATAATATAGGTCGGAAATAGATAGAATGTCAGAACTCCAAGCGTGCAGGTACAGAGAAATCCCGCGGCGAACGCCCGGAACAACCGTTCATCGCTTTTCAAAATGAGCCGCACGCCTGCCCAAGAAATGAACACGTACCATAATGCATACGGAATCACCCACGCCACTTCAAGCGGAAAAATATCTATCGGCAGTTTAGGGATGATGCCGCCAGTCAGCACGCGCGTGGCGATCGAGTAATTGAATTGGATCAGTAACGCCAGAGAAACGATGAGTATTCGTTTTTTCAATGATGGCTGCATTTGTAACTCTCCATCAGTTGGATGCTGTTACATTTTTTGCCCAACTAGCGATGACGCGGATATCCTCCGGCGAAGTGCGGCAACACCCGCCGATCAGCCGCGCGCCAGCCTGATACCACGACTTCGCCTCTTCCCCAAAGGATGCGGTCGCGGGCTTGCCGTCCCAGTCGTTTTTCTCGGCGTCGTACTGTTCGCCGAGGTTGGGATAGGTCAGAAGCGGTGTGTCGGTTTCCTGTTTCCCGATCTGCATCAACGCGGAAATGTATTGCGGCGACGTGCAATTGATCCCGATGGCGGCGATTTGCGGATGATCCTTCAACAAGCGGACGCAATCGGCAAAGGGCTGTCCCTCGGAAATATGTTTTTCATCCCGCGCCGAAAAACTGAACCACGCGCTGATGTTCGGAAACTCTTGCAATAATTTTGAAAGCGCTTGCGCCTCGACCAACGAAGGGATTGTTTCGCAAGCGAACATATCGGGTTTGGCTTCGACCAATGCTCTCATGCGCGGACGGTGAAAGTCCATCAATTCTTTTTCGGTTAGCCCGTAGTTGCCGCGATATTCGGAGCCGTCCGCGAGGAACGCGCCGTAGGGTCCGATGGAGGCGGCGATGAACGGTTTGACGCGTCGGCGTCGATTCGCTTCGTCTGCCCAAAACCCATCCCGCGCTTCGGTCGCCAGCGCGACGGATTTTTGGATCAGGGCAAGCGCCTCTTTTTCATTCAAGCCGCGCTTCATGAAACCTTCCACCGAGGCTTGATAACTGGCAGTGATGGCGCAGTCCGCGCCTGCTTTGAAGTAATCGTAATGGAGTTGTCGAATCGCTTCGGGTTGTTCGAGCAAAATTTTCGCCGACCACAGATCATCTTTCAGATCGTAGCCGCGGTGTTCGAGTTCGGTGGCGAGCGCGCCGTCTATGACGAGCGCGGAAGATTTGTCGAGGATGGAAGCGATGGGATTCATGGCAGGGAGGATACCATGAAATAAAATCAGGCTTCCGAAGTCTGCCTGACTTCGGAAGCCTTCTCGGTCTTGTTTATTTCTTCGCTACTTTGTGCGGAGTCCGTTTGGGTTTGGCAGGCGACTCAACCGCCGGGGATTCCACTGAAGAGGGAGGCAACGCTTCCACCGCCGGGGCAGGCTGAGGTTCCGGTAAGGAAGCGGGCGCGGGCGGGGCGACGGTCACCGGTTCCGGCATCCCGTTCAAGCGGGCGAAGTAATCCTTCACATCGTTGTCATTGTAAAAGACGAGCGAGAGAATGCCGACCGCCATTGCAAAAAGGTTGCCTGTCAGCACGCACGCGATTTCCAGCACCGCGATGTTCGTGGATGGCTTGAGGGCTTGCGGCGGGTTGCTGAAAAGTTTTGCCGCATAGATGAGTTCGAAGACGCCGAGGACAGTCGGCAAAATGGTGAGCGGCACGCAGACAACGCCGACGAGGGTCGCGATAGCCGTAGCCGATGCGGCAAAACCCCAAAAGAGGTTGACGATTCCGCTGGCAAGCGTAGTCCACGCGATGATGTGGACGAGGGTGGGTTTTGTTGTGTTCATTCGATCTCCTGTTTTGTTTTCTATCTTTCATACGAGAGTTCGAGAGATTGGTTGCAACAAAAAAGCCTGCGAATTTTCGCAGGCTTTTCGGTTTATGGTCGAACTGTTTACGCCGTAGTCATGGATGTGTTTTGCCCGGCGGCGATATTCCCGAATTGACCGAATAAATGGGCGTAAACGGCTGTGGCATATACCACCATGCCAAACGTGACTATGACTGCCGCGATCTGTCCGAGGCATGGGATGAGGTTCAAAACAGTTTGGGCGATACCAACTACAAAACTGAGGGCAAAACTCAGCCCAATGTTGACCGCCCACGCGGTGATGAACGGGGATGAGTTTTGGCTGATCAGGCTGAACACGTCGCGGAATTTGAAGCACGAGGCGATCGTTCCTTCGCGGGCGAAGATGACGAGGATGGCAGGGTAAATGACCGATAGCGCCAGCGCGTAGACAATGAACACGCACAACAGACAAACGAACAGCGCGGTTCCCAGCCCGGCAATGGCGCTGGCTATATCTTGCATATCGCTGTTGCCGGAGAGGATGGCTGGCACGATCATGAAACTGAGCGGCAGGCAGAACACGACGATGATCGGTAAGGCATACACAAGACTTGCCACGGTCAACAACAATCCGTCCATGAATCTTTTGCCAAGATCGTCCCAAGTGGGGAGCGGCTCAGAGTCGCCGTTCATCACGTTGCGGATGATGCCCACCATATACCCGGTCCAGGAGAGGTTCAAGATGGGAATGAGCGTGATCAACGCTCCCAGCCCTAATTTGCTGACCCACTTCGGGTCGTCGAATACAAATGAAAACGATTTGCCGACGTTCATTTTTTTCTCCAGTTGACGAAATGACCCGATCCGTTTTGCGCAATCAAAAAGGCTCACTGTTTTGACGCAGTGAGCCTTTCGATACTCGAAGAAACTTACGCCCAGCCTTGTTTCTTGATGAAATCGGTAACGAGCGGAATGTTGACCGATTGACCTTGATACGCTTGATACGCCCAGTACAGGAACACCAGCCACAGGATCGGCACGCACAAACCGCCGAAGCCGATGGTCACAGTGGTGATGATGGTCGCGACGATCCAAAAAGCGATGCTCGCCACAATGGATTGCACGGCGTTGAACTTAACGAAGGGGCGGGCTTTCTTATCCTCCATTAGCAAGACGATGATGCCGACGAGTGGCGCAAAGACATAACTCAATGCAGCCCAAAGTTTGTCGTCACTTGTTGTTTCCATGGTTTACTCCTCTGAAAATTTCTAAGTTTGGATTTCGATTATTGTACAACCAAACAAGGCAAAGCGCAACCAGCGTTTCTAGGAAAGTAGGGGGAGGAAGCCCTGCCCCTACTGGTACAATCTTTGTATGACCAAAATTGTCTTCATGGGATCGCCGGAGTTTGCCTTGCCGAGTTTGCGCGCGCTTAGTGGTAGGGGCGAGTCTCAGACTCGCCCCTAC
>WBZY01000403.1_pt2 | contig 31789 bp, 19 predicted proteins | sample 5204191 | NCBI WGS metagenome assembly WBZY01 (sample SAMN12344363, study PRJNA552823) | activated sludge metagenome | biome: Activated sludge suspended growth; feature: Anammox Sidestream; material: Wastewater; isolation source: activated sludge from anammox sidestream of wastewater treatment...
GACCCAGGCGACCTCGTGCTCGATCCCACCTGCGGCTCTGGCACCACCGCCTACGTCGCCGAGCAGTGGGGGCGGCGTTGGATCACCATTGACACCTCGCGCGTGTCCATTGCGCTGGCGCGCACGCGGCTCATGTCGGGGCGCTATCCCTATTATCTTTTGGCAGATTCGCCCGAAGGTCGGAAGAAAGAAGCGGAACTTGGTAGTAGCGACTTTAGTCGCTTTGCAACGACTGAAGTCGTTACTACAATCGTTCCTATGGGCGACATCAAGAAGGGCTTCGTCTACGAGCGCGTCCCGCACATCACGCTCAAATCCATCGCCAACAACGAAGAGATAGACGAAATCCACGCCAAATACCAGCCCGAGCTGGAACGTCTGCGCGGCGAAATCAACAAAGCCGCCAAACAAAAATGGGAGGAATGGGAGATCCCCCGCGCAGGGGCGGGTCATGACTCGCCCCTGCTGGAAAAATATTGGGAACTGCGCCGCGCCCGTCAAAAAGAGATCGACGCCTCCATCGCCCGCCGCGCCGACACCGAATTCCTCTACGACAAACCCTACCAGGACAACAAACGCCTGCGCGTCTCGGGTCCCTTCACCGTCGAAAGCCTCTCCCCGCACCGCGTCCTCGCCCCCGACGACCCCGCCACCGCCTTCCGCGAAGACGCCCTCAACACCCGCGACTTCACCCAGATGATCCTCGAAAATCTCAAAGCCGCGGGCGTGCAGAACACGGTCAAGAATCAACGCCTCAAATTCGACTCGCTCGAACCCTACGCTGGGACCTGGATTCAAGCCGTCGGCGAATACACTGAAAAGGATGGAAAACCGCGCCGCGCCGCCATCTCGATCGGTCCTGAACTGGGAACGGTCTCTGCCGAACAGGTGAAGGAAGCCGCCAAAGAAGCCGTGCTCGGCGTGGGCTTCGACCTGCTCATCGTCTGCGGCTTCGCCTTCGACCCGCACGTCAGCGAAGAAGCCAAGCGCTACGGCAAACTGACCGTCCTGATCGCGCGCATGAATCCCGACCTGGCGATGGGCGACGACCTGCTCAAAAAGACCGGCGCCGGCAACCTCTTTATGGTCTTCGGCGAACCCGATGTGGAAATCCATCGCGATGATGGTAGTAACGACTTAAGTCGTTACTACGAGCGTTACCACGAACGTTACTACGTAGTTCTTAAAGGTTTGGACGTATACGACCCGACCACCGGCGAGATCCGCTCCAACTCCACCGACGACATCGCCTGCTGGTTCCTCGACACCGACTACAACGGCGAATCCTTCATCGTCCGCCACGCCTACTTCACCGGCGCCGACCAACCCTACGACAAACTCAAACGCGCCCTGCGCGCCGAGATCGACGAATCCGCCTGGAGCGCGCTCTACCGCACCGAGTCGATTCCGTTCGAGAAACCGTCCACGGGCAAGATCGCGGTCAAGGTCATCAATCATTACGGGGACGAAGCGCTGAAAGTGTTCGAAACGCGATAACGCGGGTAATTCTCTCGAAAAAGGCGAGGTTAAATGAAAGCCAACGTAACCGTTAAGGGATTTACAAACATAATTCTGGTCCTGAACATGAAGCGTTTCGTCAGCGAAGAGCGCCAAACCCGCTTCGAAAGACTGCGCGGCACGCCGGAATTCGCCGACGTTTTACAAAATAAATGGCCGTCCATAGCGCAGGAAAACGAACGCTTTCAAGCCCTTGTGCAGGACAAATCGCTTCGCGGCAGCCACGAGGAGATGGGTCCGGAAGAGATAGGTTTCGCCGCGGGGTTGTTCCGCGCCCCGTTGATCGAGGATCTTCTTTTCCCCACATACAAACTACGAAAAGAAGGTTACAAATTCCCAGACCATCTGACGGGAAACTACCAATTCAAGAACCTGTTCCAAAAAGCATGGCATAACTGGCAGATTCGCATCCGTCCATCCTACACCGGGCTGTTCGTGATCTGCCTGACGCGCCCCTACAAGAAAGCGACGCCATTAATGGACGTCGTTCACGATGTGATCCGCCTGCAAGAATCCCTCGACGTGCAGAGCGCGCGTAAACGACTGGAGGAAGTCCGCAGCCAGTATGCCGATCATCCCGGCGAATTAATCTCAAAAGAGGCCTCGATTTTACAATTCCTGGAATGGCTTGGCACAGACGACAAAACCCCCGAGAGGCTTCAATATGCGCCCGTTCAATGGAAATTGGCCATGGAAGTCTGCAGAATATTTGTGGATTCGGTCGGTTTCTCGATACCGCTAAAGGACGATCCAATAAAATTGACCCTGCCCAGACCCAAAATATCCACCCCCCTTCACGATTCCTACGCGATCTATCATTTTGACGAAATGTGGGCAGACCGCCGTTTTAGCGAAGAGGATGAGTCTGAATCGCCGATAAAGCTTGTCTCGGGAGACGTGCAGCCGGTCCGCCCGTCGAATATCCGCAACTCCCTTGACCTGCAGCAGCAACTCGCCAGCCTGATCGAGGGCGCCCTTCTGAAAAAAACGCCAGGCAAGGTTGAAGAGGGAGACGAGGCCGACGCAGAAGATCCACGAAACAAATACGCGCCTCGCTTCCAGCCCGAACTGGCAAAAAGGATCATCGAATCAGATGTCGCCACCTGGGAAGACGAGCTATGCCTGCTCACGCCGCGCGCGGCGTTAATCCTGCCGTCGCGCCGCTCGCGCGATCACGAGCTGCTCATCGCGACCCTGCCTGGTTCCACCAGCCGTTTCAAATACGCCCGTTATTGGGATGCCGTGGAATATTTGATCGAATTTATCACAGAGATTCACGTCCTTTCCCGATTACTGGAACGCCGCAGTCTTGAAAGCCTGGAAAGACTGGCCTCGATCATGGACGAGGTGCGCAACAACCTATATTCGGGCGATATTCAACTCCACACAGAACTGCCAGAGTACGTCAAGGACGCCACTCATTTGCGAAGGCTGACCGCGCTTTGCCAGGCGCTGGGCGATCCGTATTTTTGGAATCGGGCGGAATACGCGACCGGTAAAGCGGACCTATTAATGAGACAACTGGGATTACCGAGAATATTGGATCAAATCGAAAGAAACACCGCAAGCATCAACAGCGTTGTGGATCACGTTGACGAGTGGTACATGGCAGACCTGACCGAACAGAGCAACGACATGGGAACGCTCCTCACGCTGGGACTGGCAGCCGTATCGTTCATCCTGACGCTTCTCATCCTGCCCTCGTTTTTGGCGGACCTCGAACAAATCAAAACGCATCCGCTCCTCGTATCTTCGATACGTTTAATAGGGATCGTATTGGCTCTCATGCTCATGGTCAGCGGAGCCGCTCTTTCCCTGTTGTCCTTAAAGTACAGAGATCAAATAAAAAAGGTCATGGACCGCTCGCTCGGCCGCTTCAAGAGACCGACTGTAAATAATCGCCCGCCGAAGAAAGCGTCTGTAAACTAGACGACGTTCTCTAACGTCAAAACGACTTACGCAGGGGTCAGATTTACAAAGCGCTTTCCAAGCGAGTCATCCTCCGGAAAACGAACTCAGATTCAAACAAAACTCCCCGTTTCGCGGGGAGTTTCGGTTACTCTTTGTTCTCCTGCTGGGGCGGTTCCTGCTTGTTCTCTCCCTCGTTCTTTCCGCTCAGACCCTCGCGGAAATTCTTGATGCCCTGGCCGAGTTCTCCCGCGATCTTTCCGATGCGGCCGGGACCGAAGAGAATCAGCACGATGATCAGTAAGATCAAAATTTCAGGCAATCCGAGTCGAATGGGCATAGTTTCTCCTTGCGTGAATTTTTGGACTAATGTACCACAATCAGGATAAATTTGCCATTAGAAGTTAAGGCAGAGTAGGCAGGATTGCCAATCCGACCTACAGAACTACGCGCGGCGTCCCCAGATGAGGCCTTCAATGAAGCGCTCGATGCGGCGCAGGACGGAGAGGACGCGGCCCAGCAGCCGGTAACGTCCCACGTTGACTTTGCGCGGCGAGGGCAGCGGTCCCGACCATTCGGCGACGAGCGCGCCCCACGTCAGGCCGGCGCCGAACCCGACGAAGACAACTTTGTCGCCCGCCTTGACGCGTCCCCGCTCGACGGCCTCCACCGCCGCGATCGGGATGGATGCGGTGGAAGTGTTGCCGTAACGGTCTACATTGATGACGAAACGGTCTATCGGGAGTTTGAGTCCGCGCGCCGCGGCGTCAATGATGCGGAAATTGGCCTGGTGCGGGATGATGACGGAGACGTCGTCTTTGGCGAGGCCCGCCGCCCGGAGCGCCTCTTCTGTGGAGGAAGCCATCACTTTCGTAGCGAAGCGGAAGACCTCCCGGCCGTCCATATAGATGTAGTGCCGCCCTTCCCGAATAGTGGCCTCGGTGGCAGGATGGCGGCTGCCGCCGGCCGGAAGCGTCAGCAGATTGCCGCCCGAACCGTCCGAGTGCATCACCGCCGACAGGATTCCGCCCGGCTGTTCGCTGGCCTGCACAACGAAGGCCCCCGCGCCGTCGCCGAAGAGGATGCAGGTGTTGCGGTCCGTCCAATCCACAAAACGGGAGAGCGTCTCCGTGCCGACGACCAGCGCGTTTTTGATCGCGCCGCTGCGGATGGACTGGGCGGCCATGTTGAGGCCGTAGATGAATCCCGTGCAGGCCGCGAGGAGGTCGAACGCGCCCGCCCGCGTCGCGCCGAGGTTATCCTGGATCAGGCAGGCTGTGGCGGGGAAGAGATGTTCGGGCGTGGACGTGGCGCAGATGATCAGGTCGAGGTCGGACGGTTTGAGATTCGCCACCGAAAGGGCCCGCAGCGCGGCGCTCGTCCCCAACGTGGACGGGAAATCGTTCTCGCGCGCGATGCGGCGCTCGCGGATCCCCGTCCGTTCGCGAATCCACTGGTCGTTGGTGTCAACGATCCTGGCGAGATCGTCGTTGGTCATCACTGGTTCGGGGACGGACATCCCCCAGCCCGTGATATGTGCGTAAGGCATTTAAACCTCTCTCAATTGGGACAAGCCGCCAATTTGTCCCTACTCAAAACGCGACAGGATCAGCGTGGCGTTGTGCCCGCCGAAGCCGAACGAATTGGACATGACGTGTTTCGGCGCCGCGGGGCGCGCCTGGTTGGGGACGTAATCCAGGTCGCATTCGGGATCGGGCGTCTCGTAGTTGATAGTCGGCGGGAGCAGGTTCTCGCTGATGACTTTCGCGCAGACCACCGCTTCCAGCGCGCCAGACGCGCCGAGCAGATGGCCGGTCATGGACTTGGTGGACGATACGGGAATCTTGTACGCCTGCTCGCCAAAGACGGTCTTGATGGCGGCGGTTTCGCTTTTGTCGTTCAACGACGTGGACGTTCCGTGCGCGTTGATGTAGCCGATATCCGTCACGCTCAGGCCCGCGTCCTTGAGGGCGAGCTGCATCGAGAGGGCCGCGCCCGCGCCGTTTTCCGCGGGAGCCGAGATGTGGTAGGCGTCGTCGGAAGCGCCGTAGCCGCTGAACTCGCAGATGATCTTTGCGCCGCGCGCCTGGGCGTGTTCCAGCGATTCCAAAATCAGGATGGCGCCGCCCTCCCCCATCAGGAATCCGTCGCGGTCTTTGTCGAAGGGACGCGAGGCCCGCGCCGGTTCGTCGTTGCGCGTGGACAGCGCGCCCATCACGTTCATCCCCGCCATCGAGACGGGGACGATGGCCGCCTCGGCCGCGCCCGCGATCATTACGTCGGCCGCGCCGCGGCGGATCATCTCGGCGGCCTCGCCCAGCGCGTTCGTCCCGGTGGCGCAGGCGGTGGCGAGCGACATGTTCGGGCCGCGCGCCCCGACGCGGATGGCGATCATCCCCGCCGCGCTGTCGGAGATCATCATCGGGACGAGGAACGGGCTGACGCGGTCGGGACCGCGTTCGCGCAGGGTGTCCACTTCCTGAAGCAGGGTGATGATCCCGCCGATGCCCGAGCCGATGAGTACGCCCACGCGGTCGCGATTCGATTCGTTGACCGTGAAGTTGGCCTGCGCCAGCGCTTCCAGCGCGGCGGCGGTCGCGAACTGCGCGAAGCGGTCCATTTTGCGGGCTTCGCGCGCGCCGAACAGCGCGGGGCCGTCGAAGCCCTTGACCTCGGCCGCAAACCTGGTTTTATGGCGGCTGGCGTCGAAATGCGTAATGGGCGCGGCGCCCGATTTCCCGACGATGAGCGCCTCCCACGTTTCCGCCGCTGTATTTCCAACCGGGCTTACGCATCCCAGTCCCGTCACTACTACGCGTTTTCTCATAAGGCTCCTCGTTAAAAAACAGAACAAGTTGGCGGCTTGTTCCACGGAATACTGGCAGTTATAACACAGCCCGCAGAAAAGCGATACGCAGGCCGGCGACGCTCATATTTTTCTCAAATTCAAGAGGAAACACACTCCAAAAACGTGACGTTTGGAAAGCCGGCCGGCAACGACGCGGCGTATAATGGACGCTGCAAGGTCAAACCCCGCGTCAAAAAACACTTACCAGGACAAGCCAATGGCAAACCCAACCCGCGCGCAAACGACTAAAATGTTCGACCCCTCTCACGACGTTTACCGCTACACCCCGCGCTCCCTGCAGCCCATCTTCTCCCCGAAAACTGTGGCCGTGATCGGCGCCACCGAAAAGACCGGCAGCGTCGGCCGCACCGTTCTATGGAATCTGATCAGCAGTCCCTTCGGCGGGACGGTCTTTCCCGTCAACCCGAAGCGCGAAAACATCCTCGGCATCAAAGCCTATCCGAGCATTAAAGACATCCCCGACCCGGTGGACCTGGCAGTGATCGTCACGCCCGCGCCCACCGTCCCTAAGATCATCACCGACTGCGTGGAGCGAGGCGTCCGAGGCGCGATCGTGATCTCGGCGGGATTCAAAGAAATCGGCCCCGAAGGAGTCCGGCTGGAGGAGCGCATCCTGCAAGAGGCCCGCCGCGGACAAATGCGCGTCGTCGGACCAAATTGCCTGGGCGTGATGAATCCGCTCACGGGGCTGAACGCCACCTTCGCCACCGCCGCCGCGCAGCCCGGCAACGTGGCCTTCATCAGCCAATCGGGCGCGCTCTGCACCGCCGTGCTGGACTGGTCGTTCAAGGAACACGTCGGCTTTTCGGCCTTCGTCTCCATCGGCTCGATGCTCGACGTGGGCTGGGGCGACCTGATCTACCACCTCGGCGACGACCCGCACACCAACAGCATCGTCATCTACATGGAGACCATCGGCGACGCGCGCGCGTTCATGTCGGCGGCGCGCGAAGTGGCGCTGGCAAAACCGATCATCATCATCAAACCAGGGCGGACGGAAGGCGCGGCCCGCGCGGCCGCCTCGCACACCGGATCCCTCACCGGGTCCGACGAAGTCCTCGAAGCGGCCTTCCGACGATGCGGCGTGCTGCGCGTCGCCAACATCGGCGACATCTTCTCCATGGCCGAGGTCCTCTCGAAGCAGCCGCGTCCCAGGGGGCCGAACCTGACCATCCTGACCAACGCCGGCGGCCCGGGCGTCCTCGCCACCGACGCGCTGCTCACCAGCGGCGGCAAACTGGCCGAACTTTCGGCGGAGACGATGGACAAGCTGAACGAGCTGCTCCCGCCGCAGTGGAGCCGCAACAACCCCGTAGACATCCTCGGAGACGCGTCGCCCGAACGCTACGCGCGGGCGCTGGAAGTGACCGCCAAAGACGAAAACAGCGACGGCCTGCTGGTCATCCTGACGCCGCAAGCCATGACCGATCCCACCGCCACCGCCGAGGCGCTCAAAGAGTACGCCCAAAGTTACGACAAACCCATCCTGGCGTCGTGGTCGGGCGGCCAGGACATCGCCGCAGGCGAAGCCATCCTCAACAAGGCCGGCATCCCCACATACATGTATCCCGACAGCGCCGCCGAAGCCTTCACCTACATGTGGAAATACACGCGCAACCTGCAATCCATCTACGAGACGGTGGACTTCTCCGGGAGCGGCGAAAGCGCCAACCTCGACCGCGCCGCGGCCGCGGCCATCATTAACGGCGTGCGCCGCGCGGGCCGCGTCCTGCTGACGGAGGCCGAATCCAAAGCGCTGCTCTCCACCTACAACCTCCCGGTCACGCCGACCGTCGTCGCCGCCAGCGTGGACGAGGCGCTCGAATCCGCCAAACAGACGGGCTACCCAGTGGCGCTCAAACTGCACTCCGAAACCGTCACGCACAAAACCGACGTGGGCGGCGTGCAGCTCAACCTGCACAACGCCGAAGACGTCCGCCGCGCCTACGACGCCATCCGCAAAGGCATAACCGACAAACACGGCGAGGGGCACTTCCTCGGCGTCACCGTCCAGCCGATGATCAAACTCGAAGGCTACGAACTCATCGTCGGCTCCAGCGTGGACCCGCAGTTCGGCCCCGTGCTCCTGTTCGGGATGGGCGGACAGCTGGTGGAGGTCTTCAAGGATTCCGCGCTGGCGCTTCCGCCCCTGAACCTGACGCTGGCCCGCCGCCTGATCGAGCAGACCAAAATCTACGAGGCCCTCAAAGGCGTACGCGGACGCGCGCCCGTGGACCTGCGCGCGCTGGAGCAGCTGCTGGTCAACTTCAGCCAGCTGGTGGTGGAGCAGCCCTGGATCAAGGAAGTGGACATCAACCCGTTGATCGCCTCCCCCGAAAAAATTCTCGCGCTGGACGCGCGCGTCGTGCTGCATAACGTGGACGACGAAAGCCAGCTGCCCAAACTGGCGATCCGTCCCTACCCGAATCAATACGTCGCGCCGTGGACCATGAAAAACGGCCGCGAGGCGATCATCCGCCCGATCCGCGCCGAAGACGAGATGATGATGCTCGGCTTCCACGCCTCGCTATCCGATCGGACGGTTTACCTGCGTTATCTCTCCCCGATGATGTTGAGCGCGCGCACCACCCACGAACGGCTGGCGCGCATCACGCACAACGACTACGACCGCGAGATCGCGCTGGTGGCCGAAATCGAAGAGAACGGCGAACGCGCCATCGTCGGCGTGGCCCGCTTAAGCAAACTCCACGGCGCCGACGAGGACGCGCGCTACGCCATGCTCATCAGCGACAAATATCAAGGGCAGGGACTCGGCAAGGAAATGACGAAGCGCGCCATTCAGATCGGCCGCGCCGAAAACATACGGCGCATCATCGCCCTGATGTCGCCAGACAACGAGGCCATGCGCCGGCTCTGCGAGGACGTGGGCTTCGCCTCCTTCGAGATCGTCCCCGATAGCAACATGCTGAAAGCGGAGATGAAACTCTGACTCGCCCCATAAAACATCGGCCCCCGTCAAAAAGCGGGGGCCGATTTCATTATTTCACTCTGAAGGTTTAACGCGCCAGGATCTTCTCCATCATTGCGGATACCGATTGGTAAATGGGCGAGTTATCGGGCAGGTCCACAAGCGGCTTACCCGTAAATTCATAACTCGTCAGTTCGTCGTCCGCGGGGATGATTCCAAGCAATGGCATGTCCATTTTATCCACGGCGATTTTCAAGTCGGGATGCATTTCCCCAGACACGCGGTTCAAGATGAGATACGCGTTCTCAATGCGGATGTCCAACTCGCGGCGCATATCGGCGATGCGCTGGGCGGCGACGAGTCCGCGTTGGGTGGGATCGCTGACGATGAGCAGATGCTGGACGTCGCGCGTCGTCCGCCGCGAGAGATGCTCCATCCCCGCTTCGTTGTCAATGACCACATAGGCGTACTGTTTGCTAATCCCGTCAATGACCTCGCGCAGGTTGTGATTGACGGCGCAGTAGCAGCCCTGCCCCTCGCCGCGTCCCATCGCGATCAGGTCGAAGCGGGAGCCTTCCGCCATTGCGGACTGGATGTGATACTCCAGATAATCGCGCTTGTTGACGCCGCCCGGCAAGGTCCCCATGGCCGCGCCGCCCGTCGTGAGCGACGACTTGACCTGCTCGAGCATGTCTTCGCGGATGTCGCCGACCGTCCACTCGAGGTCGAGGCCGAGAACCATGTTAAGGTTGGACGAGGGGTCCGCGTCGATGGCAAGGATGCTGCCCGGCTGGTTTTTCGCCAGCCACTTGACAACCATGGCCGCGACGGTCGTCTTGCCGACGCCGCCTTTGCCTGCGAGCGCAATTGTGGTAGTCATAGGGATTCCTTTTGAGCGATCAAATATCTACCCTTTTATTCTACCTCTGATACAGATAATTCAACTCACGGATGCGGTCGCGCAGTTCGTCGGTCAGCGCGGACGAATCCATGCGCCAGTCCCAGTTGCCGCCGAGGCGGGATGGATAGTTGAAGCGCGCCTCGCCGCCGAGGGCGAGGAAATCCTGCATGGGCGCGACGGCGAAGAGCGCCACCGACGACCACGCGGCGCGGATGAGATGCGCGGGGAATTCCTTCGCCATGCTTTTGCTGGCTTTCAATCCAAAATAACGCAGGGCGAATTCGCGCTCCTGCTCGGAGGCGGATTCGTACCAGCCGCGCGTGGTGTCGTTATCGTGGACGCCCGTGTAAACCACGCAGTTCTCGCGGAAGTGATGCGGGAGGAATTCATTGTCGGGACCGGAGAAGGCGAATTGCAGGATCTTCATGCCGGGAAAGCCGTTCCCGTCGCGCAGGGCAACCACGTCCTCGGTGATGAGTCCCAGGTCTTCGGCGATGATCGGCAGTTCGCCGAGGTTTTGTTTCATCGTCTCGAAGAGCTCCGCGCCGAGGGCTGGCATCCAGCGGCCGTGTTCGGCGGTCTTGTCCCCCGCGGGGATCTCGTAGTAGCCCGCGAAGCCGCGGAAGTGGTCGAGGCGGATGATGTCCACTTGCGCGAAGGTGGCGCGGAAACGCGCCAGCCACCAGGCGAATCCCGTCGCTTTGTGCTTCGGCCAGTCGTAAAGCGGATTGCCCCAAAGTTGGCCTGTCGGCGAGAAGATGTCGGGCGGGACGCCAGCCACCACCGTGGGGCGGCAGTCCTCGTCGAAGAAGAACAAGTCGGGGTTGGCCCACGCGTCGGCGGAGTCGTAGGCGACGAAGATGGGGATATCGCCGACGATCTTGATGCCGCGCGAGTTGGCGTGGGCGCGGAGAGCGTTCCATTGTTGGAAGAAGAGGAATTGATAAAACTTGAAGCGACGGATGGAATCGAACAGGTCGGCGCGGGCCTGCGCGAGCGCGGACGCTTCGCGTTTCCGCAGGGACGCGGGCCAGCCATCCCAGGCGCCGCCGCCGTTCGACTCTTTCAGCGCCATGAAGAGCGCGAAGTCGTCGAGCCAGTGAGACTCGTCGGCGCAGAAACGCTCGAAGGAACCGCGATCCCGCGCGGGGTCGGAGGAGAAGCGGAGATAGGCGCGCTCGAGCAGGTTCAACTTCCAGGGGATGATCCGCCCGAAGTCCACTTTGCGAGTCGGGAAGTTCGGCTTCTCCACGAGGTCGTTGGGATGCAGGTAATCGTCCCGCAGGAGGAAATCGGGGCTGACGAGGTAGGGGTTGCCCGCGAAGGCGGAGAAGCACTGGTAGGGCGAGTCGCCGTAGCCGGTGGGACCGAGGGGAAGCGTCTGCCAGAGACGGACGCCGCTTTCGGCGAGGAAGTCCACGAAACGGAAGGCCTCGGGACCGAGGTCGCCGATGCCGTAGGGACCGGGCAGGCTGGTGGGATGGAGGAGGATGCCGCTGGAACGTTGGAAGGTCATAGGCCTTTCTCTGTACACGGATTACGCGGATTACACGGAAAACGAAATTCGCGTAATTCGCGGCGAGGGTTTTCTTACTTCTGTTTTTCCAACAACGTCTGGTACAACTCAAAGTATTCCCGCGCGGGTTCAGCCCACGAGAAGTCTTTCCGCATGGCCGATTGCTGGAGGGCGCGCCAGCGTTCGCGGTCGGAGTAGACTGCCAGCGCTTTGACGAGCGCGGCGCGGAGCGAGCGCGGCGTGGCGGACTTGAAGCGGAAGCCTGTCGCGTCGGTGACGGTGTCTTCCAGCCCGCCCACCGCGTGGACAATGGGGATGCAGCCGTAGCGCATGGCGATCATCTGGGCGAGGCCGCAGGGTTCGTAGCGCGAGGGCATGAGGAGCATGTCCGCCGCGGCGTAGATCTGGCGCGCCAGCGCGCCGTCGAAGCGGAGTTCGACGCGCACGCGGCCTGGAAATTCGGCCCGCAATTTTTGAGCCGCGTCTTCGAGCGCGGGATCGCCCGTGCCGAGCAGGACAAATTGCCAGGGGACGTCGGTCAATTTCTTCATCACCCCCAGCGCCAGGTCCACGCCTTTTTGACGTTCCATGCGCCCGACCATGGCGATCATCGGCGTGACGGCGTCCACGGGCAGGCCGAGTTTTTCCTGCAAGGCGGTTTTGTTCTTCTCGCGGATGGCGGGATTTTCGGAAGTGAACTGGAACGGCACGGCGGGATCCGTCGCGGGGTTGAAGGAATCCGTGTCGAGGCCGTTGAGGATGCCGCGCAAAATTTCGCGGCGGCGGTGGATGAAATCCTCCAGTCCGCAGCCGAATTCGGGCGTGAGGATCTCGCGGGCGTAGGAAGGCGAGACAGCCGCCACCGCGTCGGAGGAGAAGAGTCCCAGCGGGAGCGGGAGGGCGCGCGCCCAGTCGGGCAGGTCGGTCTGCGCGATGGGCAGGTTGTACGAGGCGAGGATGTCGGTCACGTCCGCGCCCATGTAGGGCAGGTTGTGAAGCGTCAGTACGGAAGCGGTCCCCTTCATCCCGCCCGCCCAGCGTCTCAGCAACAAAGCGTAGACAGCCAGCGCGGTGTGCCAGTCGTGGGCGTGGAGTATGTCCACATGCCAATTCAAAATGCGCGGCAACTCCAGCGCGGCCAGCGAAAAGAAGGAGTACTTCTCCGCGTCCACCGCGGGGTTGGACGAATACACCGAGCCGACGGACGAGATCGGGTCGCCGCCGATCAGGTAGACGGGCATCCCGTCCAGCGCGGTCTCCGAGACCTGCACGCTCAACTCCTTCCCGTCCCGTTCGAGCGGGAAAATGGCAAGCGGACGCGCGTCGGCTTTGATCACGCCGTGGTGCGGCAGGACCAGCCTCACGTCCAGGACGGAATCGCCGCGCGCCTCGGCGGGCAAATTCCGCAGGGCGCGCGGCAGGGCGTTGGCCACGTCGCCCAGTCCGCCCACCTTCACAAACGGGTCGGCTTCGGCGGCGAGGAAAAGCACATGGATGGTTTTCGGCATGGCGCAATTGTAACGTGAAACGGATTTAACGGGCGCTCATTTTCGCATGGCATAATTTGTGACGAAAGGAACGTACATGAAACGCATCGGATGGACTGCCCTGGCGCTTCTCTTTACGCTGACATCCTGCGGCCTGGCGCGCGACCCGCGTGCGACGCCGCGGCCCGCGAAGCGCTCCACCCCCACCCCGGCGCTCCCGGCCCCGCCGCAGACGGTTGAGCCCGCGCCGCCCGTATTGAACGTCCGCTACAGCGACGAGGAGACGAAAGTCCCCAATCTGCTCAGTCTCGATATTTACCCGACCAGCGAAAAAGACCAACCCGTGATAATCTTCGTCCACGGCGGAGGCTGGACCAACGGCGACAAGTTCCCGGCAGACGCCAAGCCGGCCGCGTTCAACGCGCGCGGCTGGGTCTTCGTCTCCGTCAACTACCGTCTCCTTCCCGAAGTTGATGTGATTCAACAGGTGAAAGATGTAGCGCGCTCCATCGCCTGGGCGAAACAGAACATCGCTCAATACGGCGGCGATCCCGCGCGCCTGTTTTTGATGGGTCACTCGGCTGGCGCGCACCTCGTCTCGCTCATCGGCGTCGACGAGACCTACTTACGCGGCGCGGGACTGTCGTTCGGCGACATTCGCGGCATCGTCTCGCTCGATACACAGACTTACAACATGGCTAAATTGATGTCCAATCTCGAGCCCGGTCGCGGCGGGGTGTACTACAACGCCTTTGGCGACGATCCCAAACACTGGAGACGGATGTCGCCGCAAACCTATGTGGAGGCGGGCAAAGACATCCCGCCGTTCGCGATCATTTACACGAAGAGCGAGGGTTTGGGCGGCCGTTTTTCCAAACAATTCTATACGTCGCTGCAGAAAGCCGACGTCCATTCTGTGCTGATCCCCGCCCTCGAAGAAACGCATTGGGAAGCGAACGAAAACTTCGGCCTGCCCAACGACCGCGTCAGCGACATCGTCTTCCGCTGGCTGGGAGAATTGCTGAAAGAACCATAGGACTGGTATACTCGCCGCATCTCAATTTCGGAGGGACGGCATGTCGGAATTCATCGAGCGCTTGCAGGCAGGCGAAATTTTCGTGGCCGACGGCGCCACAGGGACGAACCTGCAAAAAACGGGGCTGGTTTCCGGGCAATCGCCCGAAGGCTGGGTACTGGAACGGCCCGACAAAATCCTCGACCTCGCGCAAAGTTTCGTGGACGCGGGTTCGGACATCATCCTGACCTGCACCTTCGGCGGGACGCGGCTGCGCCTGCGCGAATCGCCGCTGGCGGAACGGACAGTGGAAATTAACCGCCGCGCCGCGGAACTGGCGCGCAAAGCCGCGTCGAAGCGCAGCGGGACTCTCGTGGGCGGTTCGCTCGGACCGACCGGGCTGTTGATGAAACCCTACGGGCCGATGACTCCCGAGGAGGCGGCCGCGGCTTACGAGGAACAGGCCAAAGCGTTGACGGAAGCCGGCGTGGACCTGCTCGTCATTGAGACGATGTTCGCGCTCGACGAGGCGAAGGCCGCGCTGGAGGGCGCGCGCCGCGCCTCGGGTTTGCCGGCCGTCGTCTCGTTCAGTTATGACCGGGGCGTCCGCACAATGATGGGAGTCAAGCCCGCGCAGGTCGCGTCCGCCTTCCCGCCGCTGGGAGCGAACGTCGTCGGCGCCAACTGCGGGACCACGCTCGAAAACATGGAAAGCATCCTTAAGGAATATCGCTCCGCCGCGCCTGAGGCGATCCTGTGGGCCAAGCCGAACGCGGGTCTCCCTGAAATGGGCGCGGACAACCAGGCCGTTTACAAAGTGACGCCCGAGGAGATGGGCGAGTTCGCGAAGAGATATGTGGCGCTGGGAGCAAGGATCGTGGGCGGCTGCTGCGGCACGACTCCCGCTCACGTGGCGGGGATCGTAAGCGCGGTAAAAAAATAATATCGGTTTCGCGCAAGCTGGGGCCGTCACGGAAAGAGACAATGGCAGTCGCAGATCAACCGCCAGGCAAGCACAACCTGGCTTTCAAGATATACAATCCCTTCGCCGACTTTGAAACCGTGCGGGCGTTATGGCTTGCCATGCTCGACCAAAGCGCCCATGGTTTCTTCACATCCTGGGGATGGATCTCCACCTGGCTGAACAGCCTGCCAGAAACCAGCAACGTCCGGCTGGTTGTGGGCTATCACGGAGAAGAGGCGGTCGAGGCGCTTTTCGTCGGCGGCGCGGCAAGGCGCAGATACAGGTTCCTGCCGTCCAAAATCCTGTCCCTGAATTCCACCGGGAATCCGTATTACGACAAACTATACATCGAAGACAACTCCATTCTCCTGAAGCCCGGCGCCTCCTTCCGGCCGGGAGAGATCCTTGGGTTCCTCGACTTTTTCGCATGGGACGAATTTCATCTCCCGGGCGCGTCCGGGGACTTTATGGGCCAGCCGGGTTTATTCGGCCGTCGCCGCGGCGTTGGCCTCCTCGTGGACGAGGCGGCGGACGCGCATTTCGTGCGGCTGGAGAAAATCCGTGAAGCCAACATGGATTACTACAAACTGCTCAGCGCGAACAAACGCTCGCAGATCCGACGCTCCATCAAACAGTACGAACTGGACGGCGCGCTCCAGGTCCGCGAAGCCGAGAGCGCGGGCGAGGCGCTGGAGATGCTGAACAGCCTGGCGGCGCTGCACCAGCAGGCGTGGGAGAAGCGCGGCGACCCTGGCGCGTTCGCCAACGATCACTTCCGCCGCTTCCACCGGGAATTGGTCGGGAGCCGGTTCGGAAAAGGCGAGATCCAAATCCTGCGCGTGTTTAACGACAAAATGACCATCGGATATTTGTATAATTTCATCTTCAAGAAACACGTCCTGTTCTACCAAAGCGGACTGAACTACGAGAACGCCAACATCTATCGCCCCGGGCTTGTGGCCCATTATTACGCGGTCCTGCACAACGCCCAAAAGGGCATGGACGTGTACGATTTCCTGGCCGGTAACGACGACTATAAAAAAAGTCTTTCGACCGATTCGCGTCCGATGCAATGGTCGAGACTGATCAAGGGCAAGCGCAGGCTTTTTCTGGAACAGATGGCCGCGGGACTCAGGAGAAGAGCGGATCAATCCAACAAAGGATCCGTGAAGGAGCTCGGGAAATGAGACAAGGATCTTCAGTAGGCGACATTACAACCAGCGCGCAACGGTCAACCACAAACACCGAGTATCATGCGCGCGTATTGCAGCCAGGCGAAATAGACGAGAACCTGATTTCAGCCTGGGCAGACCTCGAAGCGCGCGCGGATGTCCCAAACGCATTTCTGTCCCCCTATTTTGTCATGCCCGCGTTCCGACACATCGAATCTCCGTCGAATGTGTTTGGGTTGTTCGTCGAAAAGAGGCAGGGCGGATCGCGCGATCTTATAGGGGCCGCGTTCTTCCACGCCAGAAAGCCGACGCGGCGCTTTCCGTTGCCGCATCTGGCCGCCTTCGAGACTGTGCACTCGTACCTGTCGGGTTTCCTGGTGGACCGCGATCACGTTAACCCCGCGCTGAGGGCAATCTACGGTTACGTCGCCGCGAGAAAACACCGGTGGCACGGGTTAGCCATCCATAACGGCAGCCCGCTCAACTTTTTGAACGAGGAGGCCGCTGCAATCGCCGGGGATTTTCGCATGGTCTGGAACGAGAGAGCGAGACAAGAAAGGGCGGTCTATAATCTACAAGACGCCTGGGACGACATCCTTTCTTCGATCTCCAAAGGCTTAATCAAGGATTACCGCCGCCACATGCGCAGGTCAAGCGAACTGGGCGCCTTGGAGTGGAGGGTCGCGCGCGGAACCGAGCCGCTAGACGGGTATGTGGAAGAGCTCATCCGCCTGGAACACATGGGATGGAAGGGCGCGGAAGGCACATCCATCCTTTCGGATCCTGCTCACTCGAACTTCTTCAAGGAGATGATTCGGGAATTTAATCGGGCGGAGCGCGCCTGCTTTACCAAACTTAGCATCAATGATGAAATTATTTCAACCACGTCAAGCATAATCTCTGGAAAGGCGTGCTTCGGCTTTAAAATCGGCTGGAACACCGACTACACCAAATACGGCCCCGGCATTATGAACTATATGCATATTCTGGAACATGGACAGGAAGCGTTCGGCGACCTGGAATATTACGACAGTTGCTCCGCGCCAGACTCGTATATAAACAGGCTATGGCCCGGCCGGCGGGAGATCGTCGAAGGCGTTTTTACTTTCACAAACCTGGGGACAGCGGCAATGAAGGGTCTCCGCGCGGCCAAAAGACTGAAAACGACGCTGCGCCCGAAGCCAGCCGAGAGCCATCCGAACTGAAAAATCCAACGCGCGAGTTTTATCAATGAGCGAAAACACCTCATCCGAAGAACGCGCCGCTATCGCCCGTAAAGCGGGCCGGGGCGTCATCTGGAACCTGCTTTCCTACGGCCTCGGCAAAGGCGTCGTGCTGCTGACCACGTCCATCCTGGCCCGGCTGTTGACCAAGGAGGATTTCGGCCTTGTCGCCATCGCGATCATCGCCATCAACTATCTGGCCGTCGTCAAGGACCTGGGGCTTGGGTTGGCCCTGGTCCAACGTCGAAAAGACATCGAAGAGGCCGCCAACACTGTTTTTACCGTAAACCTGCTATTGGGACTCGCGCTATCGTTGATCGTTGTCCCGCTGGCGCCGCTTTTCGCGGCCTACTTTGAAGAACCAACGGTCGCCCCGGTCCTGCGCTGGCTGGGCGCCTCTTTTGCCATCAACGCGCTGGGATCGGTCCACACCAACCTGCTGATGCGCGATATGGACTACCGCCGCAAGTTCATCCCCGACATGGGCAACACCATTGTCAAAGGCGTGACATCCATCGGGCTGGCCTTTGCAGGCTACGGCGTTTGGTCCCTGGTTTTTGGACAGATCGCCGGCGCGCTGGTTTCCGTTCTGCTCGTTTGGATCGTCCTCCCCTGGCGGCCGCGCCTTGCCCTGAACAGACAACTTGCAGGCGAACTCTTTAAATTCGGCGCGTCGATCACCGGCGTGGACATTTTGAGCGTCTTCGCGGACAACCTGTCCTACATCATCGTCGGTAAGATCTTCGGCGTAGTGGCGCTGGGCGTTTTCACTATGGCCTACCGCCTGCCAGAGATGCTGTTGATCGGAAACCTTTGGGTGATGACGTCCGTCATCTTCCCCGCGTTTTCATCCATCCAAGACAAGCCTGATGAATTGCGCAAGGGATTCCTTTTCTCGATCCGCATGGTGCAACTAATTGCCATGCCGCTGTGTTTGGGATTATTCGTCGCCGCCGACCCCGTCGTCCGCGTCCTGTTTGGCGATAAGTGGCTGGACACGATCCCGTTATTGCGGGTTTTGTCTCTCTTTGCCCTGGTCTATTCAATCGGGTATCACGTCGGCGATGTGTATAAGGCCATTGGCCACCCGGATATTTTATTGAAGCTAAACCTATTGGGAGTAGCCATCTACATTCCCGCGCTCCTGATTGGCTCCCGGTACGGCTTGATGGGCGTCGCCTGGGCGTATTTCGTCAGCATTGTCATTGAACAAAGCCTGAGAATTTTCGTAGCCACCCGCTTTGTGGACGTCACAATCGTGGATATCCTCAAGGAAATAAAGCCGGCCGCGCAGGCCGCGCTGGGCATGCTCCTGGCCGCGTCGGCGGCGCTGTTCCTGACGCGGAATGCGAGCGTCCTGGTTCAGTTGATCCTGATCGTCGCGGCGGGCGCGGCGGCATATCTCGGCGTGATCTGGCTGACGGAAAGAAAAAGTCTCCTGCGGCTGGCGGAGGTGGTTTTATCGCCCAAACATTGAGACGGATTCCGCGGCAGACGCTAAATCCCTAACAAAAAAAAAAGAAGACGAGGCGCCTCGCCCTTTTTTCAATCGCTGATCACTACACTCTCTAAAAAGTCTTCACCGCCTCATGGGACTTGCATTCCTCTCGTTGCAGAGCATGGATCTGTTTCCGTGTTAAAATGCGGCATCAACTTCACTGGAAGGCAGAGAAATGAATAATACCCGACTCGAACACGACTTGCTTGGCGACCGCGATGTTCCGGCCGATCGTTATTTTGGAATTCAAACGTTGCGCGCGGTTGAAAATTTCTCCATCAGCGGCATCACCATCGCGCGTTACCCCGGACTCATCAAGTCGCTGGCGTATATAAAAAAAGCAGCGGCGTTGACTAATCACGAACTTGGCTTGCTTGACCGAGAAATTACAGACGCTATTTGCCGCGCCTGCGACGACCTTTTATCCGGCGCGCTATTGGACGAATTTGTGGTGGATGTGATTCAAGGCGGCGCGGGAACTTCCACAAACATGAACGCAAATGAAGTTATTGCCAATCGCGCGCTGGAATTGCTTGGCTACGAAAAGGGACGCTACGATGTTCTGCACCCGCTCAACCATGTCAACATGTCGCAGTCTACGAATGATGTATATCCCACCGCGTTACGCCTCACGCTTAGCCGCGATCTGGATAACCTTGTAACGGACATGGCCTATCTGCGTGATGCATTTGCGCGCAAGTCCAAAGAGTTTGCGGACGTGATCAAGATGGGGCGGACGCAATTACAGGACGCTGTGCCAATGACTTTGGGCCAGGAGTTTGGCGCGTGGGCGATCATGGTGACGGAAGACATCGAGCGCGTGACAGAAGCCCAGTCCCTTATCCGCGAGATTAACATGGGCGCGACCGCTATTGGCACCGGATTGAATTCCCACCCCAATTACGCCGCGCTGGTCACAGAAAAATTGCGCGATTTGACCGGCATCCCCGTAGTTGGCTCGCAGGATTTGGTGGAAGCCACACAAGACACCGGTGCATATATACAACTCTCCAGCGTGCTGAAACGCGTGGCAACGAAGATCTCTAAAATTTGTAACGACTTGCGCCTGCTGTCCTCTGGTCCGAGGGCGGGGTTGCATGAAATCAACTTGCCAGCAATGGCGCCGGGGTCGACCATCATGCCAGGTAAGGTTAATCCCATTATCCCTGAAGTGGTAAATCAAGTAGCGTTTGAAGTCATCGGCAACGACATCACTGTAACGCTTGCGGCGGAAGCCGGCCAGCTGGAATTGAATGTGATGGAGCCTGTGATTGCGTTCAACCTTTTCACGTCGCTCAATATGTTGGGACGCGCCTGTCGAACGCTGGCCGACCGTTGCGTAAACGGCATCACCGCTAACCGGGAAGTTTGCCGCGCGATGGTGAAAAATTCCATCGGATTGGTCACCGCGCTCAATCCTTACATCGGCTATGAAAAGGCCACGCTGGTTGCGAATGAAGCCTTGAAGAGCGGGCGTTCGGTCTACGAGATTGTTCTGGAAAAGGGTTATCTCAGCCAAGCCGAACTTGACGACATCCTCGCCCCAGAGAACATGACTCGTCCACGCTACATTCATAGGCGATGAATGGATGTCATCCATTCATATGGCGATTGCGCCACGCGCCAAAGTCTCCGAGTTATAGCGTCTCAAAATCCGACGGGTTGCCCAATGTCTGACTCGTGACCGACGGATCTATCCGCTTGACCAGCCCGCCCAGCACGCTCCCGTTTCCCACCTCGACAAAATGGCGGATTCCGCTCGCGATTATCGCCTGCGCCGACTCGGTCCACCGCACGCGCGACTGCATCTGGGCGCGGATGTCGGCGCGGAGGTCGTCGGCGGAGGTCAACGCGCGGGCCGCGACGTTGCCGTAGACCGGCGCGGACGCGTCGCGCATGGGGACCGCGTCCACGGCCGCGTTCCATTCGGCTTGGATGGAGTCCATCAGCGAGGAATGCGCCGCGATGGAAACCGCCAGCGGGAGGGCGCGCTTCGCGCCCGCGGCTTTCGCCAGTTCCATGGCGCGTTCCACGGCGGGTTTCGCGCCGGAGATGACCACCTGCCCCGGGCAGTTATCGTTCGCCACCTGCACCGTCTCTCCCTCGCGGCTGGCTTCGGCGCAGACTTTCTCCAGTTCGGGTATGCCCAGGTTCAGGATGGCGGCCATGCCGCCGGGCGCGAGTTCCCCGGCGCGCTTCATCAGTTGTCCACGCGTGCGGACGAGGCGAAGGCCGTCGGCAAAGGTCAACGCGCGGGACGCGGCCAGAGCCGACAGTTCGCCGAGGGAATGCCCGGCCAGCGCGGCCGGTTGAAGGTACGGGAGGCGAAGCGAGAGGATGCGCCACACCGCCAGCGAGTGAACGTACAAGGCAGGCTGGGTGTTGACCGTGTCGTTCAGTTCGTCGGCGGGACCTTCCGCCATGAGTTTCGAGAGGGGAAATCCCAGCAGGGAGTCGGCATCATCGAAGGTCTCTCTCGCGACGGGATGCGCGGCCGCGAGTTCGAGTCCCATGCCGACGGACTGCGAGCCCTGGCCGGGGAAAATATAAGCGACGCTGTTCGGATCGAAAGACATGAGCGAATCTCCTCTGGCTTAATGCAATGTGACAGTCGTTTTTCAGGCGACTGTCACATTATACATTCGAGGTCGGGCTTTTACGGCTTCACTTCAAAGACGGTCCCGTCGCCGCGGCCGTACACGTCGGGGAAGTAGAGTTCGTAGGCCGTGGTCGGGATGACGTTGAACGTCCCAGCCGTGCCAGCGCGCGCAATGTAGGTGAAGACGTAGGTCCCCGCGGGCAGGTAATCGGCGGAGAGGACGACCTTCTCGTCGCGCAGTTCGGTGTGACTGAAATACCACCAACCCCAGCCCTTGCGGGCGAAGTCGAGGACGCTGTATTTGTCGGGGACTTGCGCGTCGGTCTGGAGGGAGGCGTCCACCGCTTCGAGGCCCGCGGGCAGCGGGTCGGAGACGACGACGTAGTGCAGCGCGGCGGGCGCGACGATGGTGACGCGCACGCGCACGAGTTCGCCGCGCTGGATGGAGGCGATGGGCTTCCTGGCGTCGTCGAGCGTGAAGTATTGCCGCGAGACGATGATACCGCGGTCGAGCGCCTTGACTTCGTTGACGGGCAGTTCGGCGTTGAGATAAGCCGTGTAGTACAGGCTGCCCGTCCCCGCGCCGCGCGCGATGACGAGGTAGTTCACCTGCTCGGAGAGACTCTCGCCAGGGACGGAAACGGCGACGGGCTGGGTCAGGTTTTCGGCGGTGACTTGTCCCTGCTGGAGGGATTTGCCGTTCACGCCGACCGCGTAGGAGTAGTTGGATTCGAATTCCTTCGAGTAAGTCAGCCAGTCGGTGAGGGAGAGCAGCGTCCAGGCGGTTTCCTGCGTGGAGCCCCAACCGTCCGAGCGGCGATGAGCCATCAGCCAGCGGACCGCGTCCACGGTCAGGGGGGAATCGGGGTTGATGCGGATGAAGGCGTCCAGCACGATGGCGGTCGAGCGGAGGTCGGTGTTCCAGTTCCAGAAGTCGGTCTCCGTCTCTTCCCAGTGCGCGCCCGCAGCGGAGAGGACGGCCGCGGAGGTCAGGTCGGACATCAAAGTCTTGACGGAGGCGGTTTCCTTCTCGAGGAAGAGCGCCTGTGCAAGGTACGCCCGTCCGTAATTGCCGAGCCGCGAGCGGTTGCCGTAGAGGAAGTCCGCCGCGGTGGACGGGGTCTTGTCGACGCGGGCAAGCACATAGACGATGAAGGCCTGTCGGTTGTACTGCCACTGCGCGTCGTTGCGGTCGAGTTTCGGCAGGTTCTCGAGCAAATAACTCACGCCGTTGTCGAGGATGTTTTCGTCAATCTTGTATCCAGCCTGCCGCGCTTCGATGAGGCCAAGCAGCACGTAAGCCGTGGTCTGCGCGTCGCTTTTTTCGCCGCCCCACCAGCTCCAGCCGCCGTCATAGTTCTGCTTCGAATAGATCCGCTGAAGCGCGACGCTCACCTGCCCGTCGAGTTTGGAATGGAGTTCGACGGAGGGCTGTCCCGCGAGTTCGAGGGCGCGCAGCCCCGCCACGTTCGGCAGGAAGCGGGAAACGGTCTGCTCCATGCCGAGATATTCGAAGTCTTCGAGGTAGTTCAAACCGCCGACCATGGAGGCCGCCAGGGAGGGCGAAAGTTCGACGTTGACGCTGGCGGATTTGTACGGGATCGTCGTCGGAAGCTGGACGGCCTCGGTGACGGAACCCGCCTCCCGCAACGCGCCCGACGTCCCGACGGATTCGGTCACGTGGAAGGTATACACGGGGATGCCCTGCCCCTCCAGCGCGCCGAGGGCGGGTTTGGCCGCGTCCGAATATTGCCCGCCCTTCGCGCGGACGGTCAGGTCGACGCGCGCCGCGTCGCCGTTCACCTTCACGTCCCACGTGACGTATTTCTGCTGTCCCGCGGGGACGGCGACGCTTTGCGCGGCCTCCGATTGGATTTCGACGCCCTGCGCCTCGAGCGTGACTTCAACTTCGAGCGGTTCCTTCGTGTTGTTATGCACGCTCGCGCCGACGCGGGCCGAGTCGTTCACGATGAAGAAGCGCGGCGCCTGCACGTTGACGAGCAGCGGCTTGCTGCTGACGATCTCGTTCACCGCCTCGCCGACCATCGAATCCGCGGTGACGGCGCGCGCTTTCATCTGCCAGACGGTCAGGTTTTCGGGCAGCGTCACCGTGACGGTGGCCTTGCCGTTCTTGTCCGTCTGCACCTGCGCTTCGTAGAAGGCGGTGTCGCGGAAGTCCTGGCGGACGGTCATCACGCCCAGGTCGCCTTCGCCTTTTCCGCCGCCGCCGCTCCCCATGCCCTCGCCAGTGGCGATCGAGGCGCGGTAGTTGGCGTTGAAATCGTCCGCGCTGAGGACAATACCCAACGCGGTGGAGACGCTGAGTCCGCGCTCGGGATAGAACGCCTCCAGGATCGGGGCCGAGTTGGACGGCGCCAGCGCCAGCACGGCTTTATCCACCAGCGCCAGCGAGACTTCGGCCTGCGCGGGTTTCCCAGCGTAATCCTTGACGGTGACGGTGTAGGTCACCTTGTCGCCCGGGCCGGCGGATGTCTTATCGGGCTGGATGTCCACGTCCAGCGTCTGCTGGTTGAGATCCACATCCAGCCGCGTCATGCCGACTTTGAAGTCGGGGGCGGATTTCGCGTCCGCGCCTTTGACGACCACCACCGAGACGTACTCGACGGGGGCCATGTCTTTGGTGATCGGCAATTCGTAGACCGTGCTGTTGCCGCTGAGTTTGATGACTTCCTGTTTGTAAATGTGTCCGCGCTCCAGCGTTACCAGCGCGTAATGCTCGCCTTCGAACGGCTGGGCGATGAGCAGTTTCGCCGTGTCGCCGACGGAGTAGGAGCCTTTGTCCGCGACGAGTTTGAAACTGCGGTCGTTCGTCTGCTGCCACGGGATGTATTCCCTGCCCGCGACCCAGATGAACTGCGACGACTGCTGCTGGTTGCCTTTCTTATCCGTCACGTGGACGATGGCTTTGTACACGCCGCCCGTCGCGGGCGTGAACGAGACCCGCGCCGCGCCGTCCTTGTCTGTCGTGGCTTTCAAATCTTTTTCGACGGGGATGTCTTCGACCGTCGTCACCCAGCGGAGGGTCCCCTGCTCGTCCTTTTGCTGGACGCTGTTCCACTCGCGGCGGACGATGTCCACGCTCACTTCCTGACCCGCGACGGGCTTCGACTCCCAGTCCAGGACGACCAGGTCGAACACGGACGGGAGATTCTCGATCCCGACATAACTCTGCGCGCGGATCCCCGCGTAGACCAGGCTGGGGTGCACGTGGACGCTGGCCTGCCCGCTGACGAGGTTGCCCGACACATCCATCACGTTGGCGGAGAAGGTCACGTCGCTGCCGTTGGGATATTTGCCGAGCGCGGAGGTCTCCGTCAGTTCGAGATGACCGTTCGCGTCGAGCGCGGACTTGCCCTCCTTCAACAGCGTCGTCGGCGGGACGGGATTCGCCTCGTAGGAGTCGTAGTCGTAATCGGAGAAGGAGAAGGTCGAATAGAGGGGAATCGGGACGAAGTCCGCGGAGGAGGCGGAGAGGAACCAGTCCACGTCCGCGCCGCCGACGAATCCGCCCGAATAGTAGGACGCGTCCAAAGTCACCGTGTAGGCGTCGCCCGCGAGGATGTCGGTCGCGTTGGAGGCTGCCTTTACCTGGAATTCGGGCTTGCGGTATTCGGCCACGCGGAAGAAACTATAGGCGAAGGGACTCTCGTCGCTCTTTGCAAATCGGACGCTGATGTAGTACGAACCGAGGGAAACGTCTTTGCCGAGATGGAAGGCCTCCGCGAACGTGCCCATGTCATTGAGGGAAAGTTCTTTCTCGTAGACGACCTCGCCTTCGAAGTCAATCGTGACGTAAACCGACTTGCGCTCCATCAAACTGTAGTGCAGGTCGTCGTTCTGGCGGACGATGCCTTTGATGAACACGTCCTGCCCGGGGCGGTAGATGGGGCGCTCGGTATAGACGTAGGCAAAGGGCTGGTTGGGTGGAGTCCAGTAATTTTCGTAGATTCCGAAATTGCCGGGCGAAATGCCGCTCCCCCAGGACTGCGCGGCAAACGCCAGGCGGGATTTGTCCTCGGTGCGCGCGTAGTACGGCTCGGACAGGTTGGCGGCGTAGGCCAGCCCGTCCTTGTCGGTGGTCGCCTTGCCGAGCTGCTTCCCGTCCATGTTGTAGAAGACGACGCCCACATTGCCGACGGGCGCGCCCGTGTCGAGGTCCGTCAGCCAGACGAGCGATTCGCTGTCGGTGGTCTTGAACGTCATGTTGTCGGTGGCGACGACGACCGCCGCGCCTTGCAGGAAATTGCCGTCGTAATCGAAAGGTTCGGCCTTCACGCCGATAAAGTAGTAGCCGGGCGCGAGGGGTTTGCCGCTGGCGTCTTCCAGTTTAAATTCGGCCTGACGCGAGTCGTTTTGCGGCACGTCCAGGTCGGGCTTCCAGGTCTTAATGGGATCGCCCTGCGGCTTGAAGTTGCCGGGGTCAATGCTTCCGCGCTGGAAGGCGATGAAGCTTTCGGGCGCAATCGAATAGATGGAAAGTTCCGCCGAGGCGAGGTTGGTGTATTCGAAAAAGAAACCCCGGTCGCCGCCCACGCGATAGACCAGCGTCTGCGGGATGACAAGATAGGCGCTTGGATATCTTGCGCTCGTCTTGAAGTCCCACGAAAATTCCGCGCCAATGGCATTGCCGTATAGGTCCGCCGCGCCGGGCGACACACGCACCACGTAATCGGTGGACGGCTCCAGCCCGACGAGGTTCAACGACCAGTCGTATTCGTTATAGTACATCCGCACATCGGCCTTTGGCTTGGGCGTAATGACGACGCGGTCTTTGAGCGTGTCGAAGTCCATCGGCGAACTGAACTTGATCGAGAACCACGGGTCAAAGTAATCCTGCGTGGAATTCGGCGCGGGCGTCACTTTTTCGACGCGCGGCAGTCCCAGTGTTGAGAAGCGGAACGCGAGGCCGTCCGCCAGCGGGCTGCCGTCCTGCGCGAGCGCCGTCTGCGCCAGGCCGAGTTCGTAATAACCAGAAAGGCGGTACAAGCCGACGGGCGCGATCGTCAACGCGGTGGAATCTTCGTTCCATTTCAGGGTGACTGGGAAGGCTTTGCCCGTGTCGCGTTCCTTCAACGTCAAAGCCGCGCCGGTGGATTTCTCGTCCATCGGCTGCCGGAACGTGATCATGAACGCCTGGTCGAGCAGGACGTTCTCGATGTCCATCTCCGGGTTGGTCTCGCCGTTGACGAGCGAGAGCGTGTCGACGCGCGGGGCGCGGGTGACGAACTTCCAGACGTAGTCGCCGAGCGACATCCCAAGCGTGTCCTTCAACCCCGCGTCCACGCTGACCATATAACTGACGCCGCTGCCGAGGAGTTTCTCCGGCTGGAAAACGTACACCGACGAGCTGACCCACTCGCCCGTCCCCTTGACCTCGGGCTGGATGGTGAGCGGCTGGGGAAGTTGCGACTGCTCCTCGGCGACCGTCATCGGGACGATGGGGCGGTTGAAGATGACCGTGATGGTGGAGGCGAGGTCCACGTCCTCGGCGTCGGGCGCGGGAAAGACCTGTCCGACTTCGAGGGATTCGACCGTCTGGAATTCGGCGCGGAGCGTCTCGGTCAACGCGGCGCCGTCGGCGTCTTTCGCGGACGTCGAAACGGCCGCGACGTACTTCGAAGCGGGATCCAGCGTCTCGGTCGGGGTGAAGCGGAGGGTGCGCGCGTCGGGCCAGGAGACCGTCCCCGCGACTTTGTTTCCGTCCGCGTCGGTCAGGGTGAAAGCGGATCCGGTCGAGGCCGGGTCCATGGGGCGGTCGAAGACCAGGTCCATGGGCGCGTCGAGCGCGAGACGTTCCTCCACAGCGGGAGTTTGTCCCGCCAGTTGAGGCGCCCGGCTGACCGTCGGGACGACCGGCGGCTGAAGCGTGGGCGCGGCTTTCCCGCAGGAGGTCAGGACGAAGACAACGAGGAGGAGAGAAGCGATGATTTTTTTCATAGCGCACCTTTGCGGTCAGTATGCATTATTCTGGAACCAAAGTCAAGTTTCGGGTCTGGGCGATACGATGTATCAACGAGGCAGGAGAAGAAAGAGTTCCAATCCAGCCGCCGGTTCTAAAATCGAGACCCGTTCGCGAAGAACGGGTCTGCTGAAATCGTTGGGAACTTGTCCTACTTGCCCGCTTCGGGAAGGGCGGCGCGCTTTTCGCGGCGCGCTTTCCACCATTCCACGCCGATCGGCACGAGCGAGACGAGGATGATGGCAACGATGACGAGTTCGAAATTGCGCTTCACAAAGGGGATGTTGCCAAAGACGTAGCCCAGAAAGGTGAAGATCGCCACCCAGACGATGCCGCCGATGACGTTCCAGCGGAAGAAGAAGCCGTAGGACATGCGTCCGATGCCGGCGACGAAGGGGGCGAAGGTGCGGACGATGGGGACGAAGCGGGCGAGGAAGATGGTCTTGCCGCCGTGTTTTTCAAAGAAGGCGTGGGTCTTATCGAGGTATTCGCGTTTGATCCACTTGATGTTGTAGGCGCGGTCGCCGAGGTAATGGCCGATCCAATAGTTGACAGAGTCGCCCAGCACGGCTGCGGTTGCCAGCAGGAAGAACAGCAGCCAGACGTTGAGCGAGCCGAGCGCGGCGAAGGTGCCAGCCGCGAAGATGAGCGAATCGCCGGGCAGGAAGGGGGTGACGACGAAGCCGGTCTCCATGAAGATGACGGCGAAGAGGATGGCGTACGTCCACACGCCGTAATCGGCGATGATCTGCGCGAGGTATACGTCGAGGTGGAGGAAGAAGTCAATCAGGAGTTTGATGGTATCCATGTTTCTCTCTTTTTTTGATTTGGCGGGCGGATTATACCCAGTTTTCGGGAAAGTGTCGGCCGCGCGCAAACCAAGCGGTTAATAAACTGGCGGCGTCAATACAAAGTATCCATGAACAGGGGTTCGCCCCGAATGGTGAAAATTTGGAATCCAGAAGTTCTACTTCGGGAAAACCGCAAGTAGAACTTGCGGAATCCTTTTTATTCATAGCCTTTGGCGTCTCGCAAACGTGAAAACCGCCTACGCAGCTTCTTTAACCAACCCGCCTTCCAGAGAGATCACCTCGCGGCCGTCGTCGTAGGAAATCAACTCCGCGTAGCGGCCCCAATCCACCGCCACGTCGATCTGTTTTTCGGCGTCGGCCGGAGGGAAGTCCAATTCCAGCGCGGTCTGGATCACATCCCATTGAAGTTCGTGTTTGTCCGCTTTGGTCAGAATGCTCAACAGCCAGTGGAAGAGCGGCAGGCGACGGATGCGCGTGGCGAATATCTCCTTGCGCGCCAGGATCGAAGCGTCGGCAAAGGTCTGTCCAAGCGGGGTCAGTTGAATATCGCCCCTGTCCACGATGGCGAATCCGAGCAGTTCCACGGCTTCGGTGAGCAGGAGCAGGTGATCCGAATCCACTTTCAGTTCGGAGACGAACTGATAAATGTCGGCGCGGTTGCCGGGTTTCTCAGCGAGAGTCTCCAGCAGCCCGGCGATATTGGCCACCGGCACGTCGGGCAGGGAGCGCGTCCGCCCGGGCTCGCCCGGCGCGCTTCCAAGTTCAAGCGTTTCGGGCTGGGTCTGCCCGGCCAGGGTGGCGTAGACCAGGTCCACTTTAGCGAGGAACTCCGGCGATTTTCGCCGGCGGGGATACGGCAGGTCCACGGCGATGTCCGCGACGATGCGGCCCGGTTCCTTCTCCATGACGACGACGCGGTCGGCGAGCATGACCGCTTCTTCGATGTTGTGCGTCACCATCAGGATGGCTTTGGTGGGAATCTGCCCGGTCGTCCACAGTTCGAGCAATTCGCCGCGCAGGGCTTCGGCGGAAAGGACGTCCAGCGCGGAAAACGGCTCGTCGAGGCAGAGCAGCTCCGGCTCGACGGCCATGGCGCGCGCAAACCCGACCTTCTGGCGCATCCCGCCCGAAAGTTCACGCGGGTAGGCGTTCTCGAACCCGTCCAGCCCCACTTTGTCGAGCAGGGCGACGGCGCGCTGGGAACGTTCCCCCGCGGGCAGGCCGCGCGCTTTGAGAGCCACTTCCACGTTTGCCTGAACGGTCAGCCACGGGAAGAGGGCGAAGGTTTGGAAGACAATCGTGGCGTGCGGATTAACTCCGCTGACCACGTTGTCGCGATAGAGGACAACGCCGGAGGAGGGTTTGTTCAACCCGGTAATGATGCGCAGCAATGTGCTTTTGCCGCATCCCGATGGGCCAACCAGGGCTACAAATTCGCCCTCGTGGATTGACAATTGGATATTCTGCACGGCTACGAAGCGCCGTTCGCCGCTGCCGTACATTTGGTTGACGCCGCGCACGTCCAACAGGGGTGAAACGCTCATTTGCTACTCCATTCGGAAGCGCTCTTCCGCGACGCGGTAGAGCCGCCGCCAAAGCAGGCGGTTGATTAGAGCCACAGCCAGGATCATGGTCAGGGTGGAAGCCAGGAGAAGCGGATAATCGCCGTTGTGGGTGGCGGACGCGATGATCGCGCCGATCCCGCTGACCTGCATGGTCTTCCCGCCGAACTGAATGTATTCGGCCACGATACTGGCGTTCCACGCGCCGCCGCTGGCTGTGATCGCGCCGGTGATGATGAACGGGAAGAGCGAGGGAAGGATCATGGTCTTCCAGCGCTCCCAGCCTTTTATTCCCAGCAGGGCTGTGGTGTATTTTAAGTCCTGTGGGACGGCCGCGGCCCCGGCGATGATGTTGAACAGCAGGTACCATTGCGTGCCCATCAGCATCAGCAGCACGGCCGCCAGATTCAGGCCGCCAGCCAGGGCGGCAAGCGCCGCCACAAGGACGGGAAAGAGCGCGGTGGCGGGCAGCGAGGCGACCACCTGAACGATCGGCTGCAACCAGGCCGCCATACGCGGGTTTGAGCCGATGGCATAGCCGACGGGGATAGTCCATGCCAGCGCGACGACAAGCGAGATCAGTACGCGCGCTGTCGTCGCGAGAAGACCCCAGGCGATGTCCATCCACGCGCTGGCGGGCAGGGTCGCCATCCACGCGAAGGCCCGATAGCCGCCAAAGAGGAGGAGTCCCGCGCCGAGCAGCATGAAGATGGAAAGGCCGGCCCCCTTGCGCTGGCTTTGCGCGGCCGGCTCGTCCGCCGCAGGATAACGTTGAATCAGCCAGCCGTCGAAGCGCTCGACGAGCGGAGAGGCAATCCGCCTTTGAAACCAGCCCACCAGCGAGGCGTTACGCAACAAGTCGTAAAACCAGGATGTGGGAGGGTTGTCGCTTTCGACCATTTCGAGTTTGAAGCGGTCTGCCCATGCCAGCAGCGGCCGCCAGATCCACTGGTCCATGACGACGATGACAAGGACGAGAGTCGCCAGCCCCCATCCGATGGCCGGTAAATTATCTTGATAGGCCGCCGCTTGAAGGTAAGCCCCCAAACCGGGCAGGCGAAAGGACTCCTGACCAACGGTGAAGATTTCGGCCGCCATCAAAAAGAACCACCCGCCCGCCCAGGACATCATGCTGTTCCAGATCAGGGAAATGGCGCCGAAGGGCAGTTCCATTGTTTTGAAGCGCATCCACGGGGTCAGGCGAAAAATGGCGCTGGCTTCTCTCAGTTCTTTGGGAATCGTAGTGAGAGATTGATACCACGCGAAGGTCATGTTCCACGCCTGCGAGGTGAAGATCAGCACGACGGAGGTCAGTTCCGCCGCGAACCGCTGGGGCATAACCGCGCTCAGGCTGATCAACACGACGGGCAGGAATGAAAGGATGGGTACCGATTGCAGCACGTCCAGGAGCGGCATCAACACTTTTTCCGCCTGCCGGTCGTAGGCCGCCATGCGCCCGTACACCAGCGTAAAAGCCAGGGAAAGCAGGTACGCGATCAGCATACGACCCATCGAATACAGGGTGTAGACCGGCAGCGCGCCCGGCGAAAGCGAGATCTGTCCGGTCTCCGCCGACCCTGTAAAGAAGCGGTTCGCCAGAGTCAGCCCGCCATAAAACGCCACCGCGAGGCTGAGCAGCACAACCCCGTCCGCGAGGGTCGCCCGTCTTTGGGCGGGGACGTTGACCTGGAATAATTCTTTTAGATCGCTCATGGACTTTGATTATCTCAACCTCGAGACGATCAGCGATTTCCGCCGCCATCGTCCGTCTGCGGCGGCAGGTGGAGCAGCCAGTCCGTCAGCGCGAGGAAGGCCAGCGCGCCGACGAGTTCCATT